>ERZ1370068.4618-contig-368_pt1 | contig 68344 bp, 74 predicted proteins | sample MGYA00561227_ERZ1370068 | MGnify/ENA primary metagenome ERZ1370068 (study PRJEB38410, sample SAMEA6850437) | metagenome | study: Metagenomic assessment of the ecological functions of the soil: analysis of the soil microbiota associated with the... | reverse complement strand
CCCACCTGACGCGAGCTCGCGAGCGGGAGGAGGCGCAGCGCGCTCACGGTCTGGTCGCGACCCGGCGCGCGAGAGAGTTGACGCGCATCGTCGGGCCGCGTTGCCGTCGCCGGATCGAGCCGCGGGTGACGTCCGCCCAGGCGGCGCTCGACCATCCCGCGCGAGCGCCAACCCGTCCGGCGCAGAATCCCGGTATAGCCACGGTGGAAGAGGCGCGAGCGCGCGTCAGCGCCATTGTGATGCGCAGGTCCTTGTGCGCGCGTGTAGGTCGACGCAACGGTCGCGCACGCCGCGCCAGTCGGGCTCTCTCGGCCGGGATCACCTGGCCGCCGATCTCCTGCGCCGGCTTGCCGGCGGCGAGCCGGTTCTATCTCCATGAACGCGGCGTCGTCACTCGAGGTCGGCGCCGCAGGCTGCGTCGGCGGAAAAAGATCTCGGAGTAGCTGCTCGACGTTCATGGTGGGGCCTTTCGCCCGTCGGCTTCGAGAATGCTTCGGTGGCGGGACACCGGAAGCATCGAGGCGACTCAGCGTTCCAGCAGCCGGGCTACGGCTGCGAGACTGGCGGCGTGAGCCTCGGTGACCGCCCGCGCGCCGAAGGCGCTCTCCGGTCCCGACACCGCGGGCTGCCACGTGGTGGTGATGCGCGCGCCGTTGGCGGCGGCCAGCGTCCACGTCGCCTGCGTGGTGCCGCCCGACGCCGGAGACGCTGCTGCCGGCGCGATCGAGCAGGCGGAACAGACCAGACGCCGCGACCGCCGAGCGGCTCGTGGACCGCGATCGAGGTCGGCTCGTCCCTTCTTCTTCTTGCGCTTGGGATCCTCGGGGGCGCGGCCTGGACGCGCAGCTCGGCGCCTGCGGTCGCGTCCCTGGCTCCGGCCAGTGCAGCGCGTCGTCACGCGGCGGCCCCATGGTGTAGGTCACGTTCTCGCCGCCGCAGTCGAACGCCACCCAGCGCACGAGCGAAGGCTGGGATCGTGCTGTGGCGGCGTGGTGCCGACGGCGCAACGCCAGCGCCGGCGTGGCGCCGGCGCGCAGAACGTGTCTGCCGGACCGCGTAGGCCTTGCGCAGGGACCTCGAGCATCGGCGCGCGACACCGGCGCCCTCGCCGCTCTTCGGCGTGCCGTTCTCGTTCACGAACGGCGCCAGGTACTGGGTGTAGAAGGTCCACAGAAGTAGCCCTGCGGCCCGAAGCAGGCGGCAGAGGCGCGTTGTCGAGGCTCGCGTCCGTCGCCGAGGCGGCGAACGGGTAGGCCGAGCCCAGCTCCTGCTGGAAGCGCTGGAGGAACGAGGACTGCCACGCCGCGGCCACGCGCGGACCGAGCCCGCGCTCGCGCACGACGCGGCGCGCGGCATCCACCGGCGCCCGCAGCAGCCGCGCCAGCCACCAGTCCCGACGGCGTGTCCGAGAAGGTCTCGCTCAGATCGTCGGCGAAGCTCACCATCTCGAACACGCCGTTGGTCTGGTCAGGCGGCGGCGACAATAGGTTTGCAGCCGCTCGATCGGCGCCGCCGGCCCGGAGCCCGAAGCGATGTCGGCACTGGGCTCCCGGCGTAGCAGCGCCCAGGCAACTGCCGGCGGCTGAGCGACTTCTGCACCTGGTCGAGGCGCGTAGCCGCCCCCTGACCCGGGAAGCTCGCGCGCCAGGGTCGGCGATGAAGTCCCTGGCGCGCTGGCCGGCGGTTCCGGGGGCGGCGAAGAAGTCCGCAGAAGCACGTGGAAGTCGCGACCCACGTTCTCGAGCGGCGTGCCGGTCACGGTCAGCCCCCGAGAGCTGGCCTCGCGCGCGCCGCCGCAGCAGCTTGAAGATCGGCGAGTCGCTCCTCGGCGAGCCGCGCGAGCTGGTCGGCGACACCGTCGAGCGAGACGCTGCGGCGCGAACCCGACCCCGTCGAGGAACTCGACCCAGTGGCGCATGATGTCCTCGGCGTAGAGCGCGAGCAGGTCGTGCTCGAGATCCGGGCGCGCGGCCGCCGAGGCGCGTCGGCCATCAGCGCGTCGCGGCGCACCATGCGTCCGTATTCCGCCGCTCGCGGCTTCACCCGCTGGTTCCAGCCGTCGCGCGTACGCGCCCGGCAGGTGATCGTCCCGCTCATCAGCGGCGTCGCGCCCGCGAGATCGGTGAAGGTGAGCGGCTTGGCCCCTGTCCCGACCTCGCCGATCGCCTCGGCGTATTAGAACGCCTCGGGCACGCCACTGCGTCTCCGCGCGATGCGCGCCATCGAGGTGACGAGCGCGCAGTCCTGCTCGGGGACGTCGTCACGCGGATCACCGCGGCGAGGTGCCGCAGGGATTGCGCGACAGGAACTCCATCTGCCGCGCGACCAGGGCGGGATACTCGCGACGCCCGGCCTCAGTCGCCGCCGAGCTCGAGCCGGTCGGCGAGCGCGCGCACCACCTCGCGGGTGAGCACTCGCGCGCGTCCTCGGGATCGATCTTGCCGGGATCGGGTGAGCTGGCCGGAACGCGCGGAACCGGTAGTAGTCGTCGAGGAAGCGTCCCGGCCCGCCGAGCGCCCGCACTCGAAGGCTGTCCTCCATGCGCTGCACCGCCGTGCGATCACGAAGTGGTCGTGCGCTTCATCCATAGCCGCACGGCGGGATCGCGCACCACGTCGCCCGACCACGCGCCGGACGCGACGGAAGAAACGGCACGTGGCGGCGGATACGGTCCAGCTCGTCCGCCGCGTCGCGCGCAGCCGATCCAGGGTTCGCAGGTTGTCGACCAGCGCAGTCCGTCGGTGACGCGGCTCGCCGCCTCCTGCGACGCCCGCCGCGCGCGCAGCCGACGACCGCGCCGTTCGAGCACGAGAACTCCGGTGAACAGCGCGAGCAGGAGGACGAACGCGAGCCCTCAGACGCCGATATCTGGATGCGCTCGCCGCGACGCAGCCGGCTTCGGCGGCGCGCGCGACTGACTCGCGAGTCGCGGCGTGCGGTCCGGGAACACTTTCGACCTCGGTGAATGCAGGTCGCGCACGAACCACGATCCGGGCTGCCGACCGCGGGACCGCTTCGGGCCGCTGCATCGCCAGCCCGAGCGTGCGGGGCCGGCGGGCCTCGAGCACGCGGTCGGGACGGGATGACCGCTCTGGGCGGCGGCGGCGAAGTGTAGCCGCGGTAACAGCGGCGCCGTCGGCGAGCACCTGGGTCTCGAACAGCACCGCATCGAAGCGGCGCAGGTTGCCGCGCACGCGCTCGAGCTGGAGCAGGGAACGCGAGCGACGCGGGCGCGGCCGGTGGCCTCGCCCATCGCCGCCATGCGCGGGACGCGGCGTCTCGGAGAGCGGCGCCACATCAGCGCGACGCCGAACTCCTCGCCGAACAGCTCCTCGGCGGTGCGGCTGGCCTGCCCGCTCCGATCGAGAGCGTCGCGCCCCACTGGCTCCCGCCGCTCCGCCGCGGAGAGTGTCGGAGAAGAAACTCCTCGAAAGCCGGCGACGCCAGTCGAAGCGATTGAACACGGGCAGACGGGGAACACGACGCCGAGGTGCTGGACCAGTTCCTCGAGCCGCTCCGCGCCGCGCGCGCCACTGGAGTCGATCCGCGCCTCGGGCTGATCCGCGATCTGATCCAGCGCGACCCAGCACGATCACACCCTGGATCGGCCGCTCCGGCCGCTGGCTGGCGCCAGGGTCTCGAGGAACGCCACCCAGTCGCCGCTGTCGTCGAAGGCGGCGGTCGCGAGCGTCTTGCCGGCCATGTCGAGCAGCACCGCTTCCTGCGCCAGCCACCACGAGAACCCGCGCGTGCCGCCGACGCGCACCGCGCGCGGATCGCCTGAGGACTCCTTCAGCGCGAACTCGAGCCCCGAGCGCTTGATCAGCTCTGCTCTTCCCGGCGCCCGCGGGGCCGATCACCATGCGTGTACCAGGGCATGGTCGCGAGCGCGTCGGCGCGCTGGCGCGGCGGCTGACGACTTTGAGCTGCGCTGATCGTCCGCGAGCGGAGTCCTCCCTTGAGGCGCATGGTCTCGGCGAGCTGCCCCGGCGTCGAGCGCTCGATGCCGCGCGCTCGGCACAGGTGGTGATCGTCTTCCTCGATCTCCTCGGCCGCGGCGGCCCATGTCGCAGGTGGAGCGCGAGCAGGACGATCGCGACGATTGCGCCACGATCAAAGAGCAGCAGGATCACGAACAGGAGCGGCGGCCCGGCGACGCGGCGCAGCGCGGTCAGGATCGGCATGGCGCGACAGGCGCAGCCGACGAGCGCGGGGGCGGCAGCCGTGGCTGCCGGATCAGCCTCATCGCGCCAGGTTTCGCGATCGCCTGGGCGGCGCGGCTCGGCACCGAGGTAGGCGGAAGATGCCGATCACGAGCCAGGCGGGAGCAGCGGTTGCGCGACGAGGAACGCCAGCGCCGGCATCCACCTACGCGGCATGCCAGCGCCGCTCCCCGACCACGCGCCGCTCGTTGCGGCGTCCGGCGTTCGGCAGCGAGCGGGAGCGCCCCGAGCCGCGCACGGCGGAGACGCCGCTGCGAGCACTTCCTCGTGCAGCTCGGGGGAGCCGTTCGGGGAACAGCCGGTAGCGGCCCATGGCAGCCTTGTAGAAGGCGAGGCAGCAGGCGTAGACCTTCGAGCGCCTCGGATGCGCGCTTCGCGCTCGTGCGGCGCAGCTTCTCGAGCCGCTCGGAAGAACTCCTCGCCGGCGAGCTGGCGGCCGTAGAGCTCGAGCTGGAGCGGCCGCGCGATCTCACACTCGCGCGCGGCGCTCTTGGCGTTCAGGATGGTCTCGTCGAGGAAGGCGACCATCGCGAACACCGCGTCCTCGACGTCGGCGCCCACGAAGCCGTGGGCGGCGGCCTCGCGTCGAAGCGTGATTTGAGCTCGAGCGCGCGGGCGCGGAGCGCGTTCGCGTCGGGCAGCTCGGCGATGTCCGAGGCGCGAGCGCGGTCGAGAGCGTGTCCGAGGCGAGGTCGACGAGCCGCGGCTTCGCCACTTCGGGGACGTGATCCGCGCGCTCGCGCGCTGGCGCCCGGCTGCGGTGCCTCCATCACCACGGTCTCGAGCCCGGCCGAGCGGCTCGGCGCCGACGTCCGGGTCGGACCACGGCCGCGCGATCGGGTCCCTTCGACACTAGTCGCGCAGACCCAGCATCTCGAGGGCGACGTTCGGAACGTCGGGCGGGACGTAGACCGCGACGTTCTTCGCCATCTTCACCGTCTCCCAGGCGTCGCCCTTGGGATCGAGCTGGAAGTAGAGATAGCTGCTCTTGATCGGAAGCGACGGCGGCGGCACGCGCTGGTAGAGCAGCGGGACCCCGCGCAGCAGCGCTTGGCGATCAGGAAGTCGATCTTGTCGAGCGACGCCATCCTGATCTTGCTCGGCAGCTCGGCGGCGAGCCGCTTGCTTCTCCTGGTCGGCGCGCACGCCGAGATAGAGGCCGGTCTCGGGACCGAGCAGGCGCTCGTCGGTGAAGCGTCCGACCCACATGCCCGCGCCCTGGGCTCGAGCACGATGCGCGTGGCCTTGTCGACCGGCTTGACGTCGAGCAGCTCGCGCAGCATCTCCTCGAGCCGCCCGAACGTGACCGTGAGCGCGCGGTGATCGTAGGGTGGCAGGTCGCCGCGGCATGATGCGGTCCGAGAACGAGCACGCCGAGCCGGCCAGCTCCATCAGCTCGAGGAACACCGGCTCGGGATGGGCGTCGCGATGGAGCAGCGCGTGGCCGAGCGCCGGGATGCGCGCGTCGACGGTGTAGAGCAGCAGCGCGTTGGCGGTGTCCTGCGAGCTGAAGTCGGCGATGCCGCCGCGCTGGCGGCGCTGGTCCGAGAGCGCCATGCTGCGCGCGACCAGCATCTCGTAGACCATCCGGGTCGCCGGAGCAGCACCTCGCTGGCGCCGATCGAGAGGCACGGCGGCACGAAGGTGTCGCGCAGCGCGTACCCGCCCTCCGGCGTGCGGATCACCTCGGCCATCGGCAGTGCGTCGTGCTCGCCGAGCGCGTCGTCGGGGAACAGGATCTGGAAGTGCCGCCGCTGGACCTCGACCGGACGCGCGCCTGCGCGCGGTGTTGTCGTCGGGCAGCTCGGCGGTGTCCGCGGCGAAGCGCGGCCCGGGAGCGCCGGACGGAAGGCCGTCGCCGAGCTGCGGGCGCGACGGCGAGGCGGCCGGCAGGCCGAGCGCGACCACGATCGCGTCCTGCTTGGCGTCGAAGTGTCTCCTCGACCGCGCGCGGCGGCGGCAGCGGATCGTCGTCGGGGATCGCGAACGGCGTGCCGTCGGGCAGCACGCCGGCCGCGGCGGTGACGCGCACGCGACCGTTGCGGAGCGCGTCAGGGTCGATCGCGAGCCGCGAGTAGCCCCAGTCGAACCCTGCGCCATGCGGAAGCGCTGGGCCACGACGTGACGCAGCGCGCGGTCGGCCTGCTGGAGATGCTGGGGCGAGAGCAGCGGCCCCTCGCTCCACACCACCGGACGCCGTTCGCTCACGGCGCCACGCTCAGGCAGCTTCCGCCCGCCAGCAGCTTGACCTTGACGCCGCGCGACATCGGCTGCGCGTAGAACCAGCAGTTGCCGCCCGCCTTGCAGAAGTTCCCGACCACGACGAAGGCGGTGGCGCTGGCTTGCGCTCGACCGGCAGCACCTGGTCTGGCCCGGGTCGATGAAGGATTCCTTCTTGTCGATCAGCGCGGGTCCGAGCAGGGTCTCTTCCTTGCCCCAGAGCTGCGGGAGCGACATGCCGGTGACCACGGACGCGTCGGTGACCTGGAGCACGCGATAGGTCAGGGGGTATCCGGACGGCTTGCCGCAGTTGTTGCAGTCGGCCGCGGCCCGTGAGCGTGATCTGGAGCGCCTTGTTGCCAGGCTTGAGCGCCCCGCAGCCGAGGAGGGTCATCAGTCCCAGCACGGCCACGAGCGCCCGCCGCGCGAGAGCACGGCCTGAAGTCGAGGTGCCTTCGTGCACGGCGCGCCACACTAGGGATGGGGCGGAGGCGGGCCGTCCAGGACCCCAGGGCCGGTCAGTTCTCGGGCGCGCCCGCGTCGATCCAGTCGATGATCACCTCCGGCTCGCTGGGCCTCAGGAACTGCCGCATCGGACCGCCGGGACCGACGTACGACCGGGCGTGTTGTCGGTCGGCGTACACGTTCGCGTACTGGGTCCAGTCGGCTTCCTTGATCGTGGCCGGAGCCGCCGTCGAAATAAGTGATCGTCGTGCCGGTGTGGTGACAGCTCGTGCAGCCGGTGGGTGCCGTGCCCTCCGAGCGATCGGCGATCAGGTGCCGGATCGAGTTGTTCCAGGTGATCGCACCGGTCGGCGCGGGGTTCACGACCTTGTCGTCCTTGCCGCACGCGGCCAGCGAGGCGGCCACGGCCAGCACGAGCGCGAATACGGCGAAACGGAGCGGCCGGTTCGGTGTGCGTCGCATGAGAGCTCCTCCTCGTTCGGGGATCAGTAGCCGATGTACGAGCGCGGACGCCGATGTGTGCGGCCAGACCGGAGAAGTCGACCGTGCGATCGCCGAGCACCGACTCCGGGAAGGTCTCGTACACCTCGAAGTCGCGGCGCGGAAAGTCGAGGTTCCGGACTTGGCGTAACGCCCCACGCCCCGCGCGGCGATCGCGAACCGCGGCCACAGATGGTTACTCGGCCTCGACGCCGGCATGCAGGTAGGCGCCGGTCGAGCGGCCGAGGATCTGGGTCGGGATCAGCCGCCCCTGACACCAGCGTGCGCTGGAATCTCGATCACGCCTTCGCTCGGCATGAAGCCGGCGCCGGCGAGCGCGCTGAGGTTGAGCTTCGGGCTCTTGCCGAAGTGGCGCATCAGGCTCACCACGATCGGCAGGCCGCTGACCGTGTACTCGCCGTGCGCGTTGCGCTCCGGCGGCAGCTGGTCCTCGGTGACCGCGTGCAACCGGGACAGCTCGATCGTCGATCGACCAGCGCGGCTTGATCGGGAAGCGCACCGAGTAGCCGAACTCGCGCCGCTCGCCTCGAAGTCGTCCGCCGCCTCGACGCCGCGCGCTGCTCGCGAGGTCGGACATGTCCTGGTTCACCGCCTGTCCCATGCCGTACCAGAAGCCGATGCCTCGACGGGTAGCGCTTGCCGATCTCGACCTGCTCGGCGCGGAACTCCTTGAGCGCCTGGTTGTGAGACCTCGGATCTCGTCGGGCGGGACCGCGTTCGGATCGGCGCGGTAGCCCGGGTTGGCGTGCAGGATGGCGAGGAATCCTTCCTTGGCCCTCGACGCGCTTGCCGGCCTTGACCAGGCAGCGCGCGCGCAGCTCGAGCGCCGGCTCGAGGTCGTCGCCATGGATGCGGCCGTCCTGGATCGCCTCCGCGAGCAGTTGCGCCGCCTCGTTGAACTTGGCGTCGTCGTAGAGCGCGCGCGCGGACGAGGGCAGACTCGGCGTGTTCCGCGGCCGGCCCGGGATCGGAGGATGCACGGCCGTCTCGGCGCTCGTCAGGCTCGCGAACCCGGTCCATCCGAGGAGCAACGCGATCAGACCCAGGGACGAGAAACGCAGGCTCATGATCTTCTCCCGGTGATGAGTCGAGGACTGCCTCTTCCGTGACGCGTTCGCGAGCCGACCGGGCCCGGCCGGGAATCTACTTCTTGCGGGGCTTGAGCTTGAAACCGACCGTGCGGGACTCGCCGGGTCCGAGCTCGACCTGCTGCGCCCCGCCCTCGATCGTCCATCCCTCGCGCACGACGGTGACCTGGTGTTTGCCGGGAAGGACCGACTTGATCTCCCACGGCGTGGTCTGGCCGATCCGCACGCCGTCGAGGTAGATGTCGCCCCAGGTCGGCTCGGCCCGGACGCTGATCGAGCCGGGTGCGCGCGGCGAAGTCGTGGGAGAGCGAGCGGGTGTCGTTGGCCGCCAGATCCACGTTCCACTCCTGCGTGCCGAGCGTCGGATGCTTGACGGTGACGACGTGGGCGCCCGGCTTCACCGTGGCGGTGAACTGGCTCTTGTTCGCGTCGACTTCCTTGCCGTCGACTCATGAAGCTCGCGGCGAACGGCGTCACCTTGACGTGGAGCGTCGCGTTGCCGCCCGACGTCGCGGGCGGCGTCGGCGACGGGCCCCCGGAGCCGAGAGCCGTCGCCGGTGCTGCGCTGCGCGGGCGAGAGCTTCGCGGTCTCGAACGACCCGCGCTCGACCGAGTTCAGGTCGGCGGGCGGCTGGTAGCCGGGATGGGCGCGCAGGAGCGCGATGAACGCCCGGTGGCATCCGGTCCGCGCTTCGAGCGCGCGAGCCCGCGCCGCCAGCAGCTCTGCGCGCGGCGCGCTTGTCCTGTGCGCGGAGTGTTCTTGTCCTGGATCAACGCGCGCGGACAGCGTGACCACCTCGTCGTAGGCGACCGGCCTCGAACGCGGCGCGTGTGGCGTCGAGCGGCGAGGCCGCGGTGGACTCGGCGGGCGCGGGCTCCGGCCCGGGGATCGGACCCGACGGAATCGGCGGAATCACCGGCGAGACCGCGGTGGTGGGCCCCGGATTAGCTCGGCGGCAGGCCCGATCCGCCGGAGCCCATGCGCTGCGAGACGAAGATCCCGCCCACGACCAGGACCAGCGCTCCGAGCCCGAGACCGAGCATCAGCTGAACTGGAGCGCCGCGCTTCGCGGTCTCGGGTTTCGACGGGCGCGCCGGACTCCGGTCGCGGCGCGGGCGACGGAGCGCACGGCCGCGGGCTTGGGTGCGGGCGCCGGCTTCGCGGGCGCCGGTGGCGACGGCGTGGGCGCCGGCTTCGGCGTCGCCGGCGCGGGTGGGGTGACCATCGCGGCGGCGGCCTGCTCCGGCGTCCACGCCACCGTGTGCTCGTCGCCCGGTGCGGCGGCCGGCGTCGCGGCGGGTGAGCGTCGCGGCGGCGGGCGGTGGCGGCGGCGGGACGGAGCTGGCGTCGCCACCTGATTGCGCTCGCGCTCGAGCTTCCGGGTGTGATCGCGCGCGACGCTGTTGTCCGGATCGAGGAACAGCACGCGCCGGAACTCGAGCAGGGCGTCGTCGATCTTCCCGAGCCCCATGTTCTCGGTAGAGCCCCTGGTCGAGATGGCGCGGGCGAGCGCTCTTGCGCGCGCGCTCGACGAGGTGCCCTGCAGGTCGCGCGTACTGCGCGCAGGAGGTCGCGGCCGCGGTGCAATCCCATCTGCTCGATCACGTCCTCGAGCGCCTCGCGCAGTCCGAGATGCTCGAGGCGCGCTTGTTGACGTCCTTCTGCGCATGCTGCGCACGATCCGCGCGAGATCCTCGGAGATCAGCGGGTTGAACTGCGTGACGTCCGGCGGCTCGACGGTGAGGATCGACCGCGGCACGCTCGAGTAGGAGTCGCCCGAGAACGGCCGCGCCGCCGAGCAGCTCGTCAGGCGAGCACGCCGGCGGAGAAGACGTCCGAGCGCTCACGTCCACCGCCTCGCCGGTCGCCTGCTCGGGCGACATGGTAGGTCAGGGTGTCCCGGGCGAGCCGACCCGACCATCGTCATTGCGTGCGCTGGTCTCCGACTGGCTGCGGGCCAGGCCGAAGTCCATGAGCTTGATCGGCGCCGTCGGGCGTGAGCATCACGTTGGCGGGCTGATGTCGCGGTGGACGATGTGGTGGCCGTGCGCGTGCTCGAGGCCGCGGCACAGATCGCGGAGCATCAGGATCGCCATCTCCATCGGCGGCGTCCCGTGCGCCTCGAACCACTTCTTCAGGTCCATGCCCTCGACGTACTCCATCGCGATGTAGGCGACGTCCTCGTGCCGCCCCATGTCGATGACCTGGATGATGCTCTCGTGGCGCATCATCGCCAGCCGCGCGCGCCTCGCGCTCGAAGCGCTGCAGCAGCTCTCGTCCTCGGCCAGGTGCGGGTAGAGGATCTTGAGCACGACCGACGCTGGAGCGCCTTCTGCACCGCGAGGTAGACCGACGCCATGCCGCCGGAGCCGATCTTCTGCTTGAGCTCGAACGCGCCGAAGTCCTTGTTCATGCTCATCCGGCCGACCGCCTCGGTCTTGGACGCCAGGCTCGAGCCCGAGCGCATCATGCCGAACACCACCCACGCGAACCCGCACACCGCGATCAGCAGCGCGACCAGGGCGGCGATCAACCACTGCAGCGTCCGGCGCTTGCGGCTCGCCCCGGTGGTCGCGCGCGAGGTGACGGTGTAACGGACCGGCGTCGTCGTCGGCCCTCGACGCGGGCGATCAGCACCGTGATGTTGTCCGGACCGCCGCGCTCAGTTGGCGAGGTCGATCAGCCGCTGGCAGGCGCGCTCGCGATCGAGCCATCGAGGCGAGCTTCGCCAGCTCGTCCGGCTCGACCTGGCCGAGTGCAGCCCGTCGGAGCAGACCGGGAACGTGTCGCCGGGGGCGCGCCGCCTCGTCGAGCGATACGACGTCGGCCTCGACCACGGGCGAGATCCCGATGCACCGCGTCACCACGTTACGCCGCGGATCGTGACGCGCCTCCTCGGGCGTGAGCTGCTTGCGAGCCACCAGCTGCGCCACCAGCGAGTGGTCCTGCGTCAGCTGGCGGAGGTCGCCGTGCCGGGATCAGGTAGGCGCGCGAATCGCCGACGTGGGCGACGAAGACGCGGTCGTCGCGCACCAGCAGCGCGGTGCAGGTGGTGCCCATGCCCGCGAGGTCCGGGCGGGTCTGCGTGTGCTGCCAGACCTCGGTGTTCGCCATGCCCGCGGCGTGCTGGCGAGCGCCTCGGTCTCGGATCGTCGAACGGCTCCTCGGCGAAGTGACGCGGGAAGGCGTCGACCGTCATGCGGCTCGCGACCTCGCCGGCGTTGGAGCCGCCCATCCCGTCGCAGACCACGAGCAGCGTGTCGGCGGCGGCGCCCGAGCCTCGGGCGTCCAGATGGCGTAGCTGTCCTGTTGCCGGAGCGCTTGAGCCCCGGATGGGTGGCCGCCGCGGTCGCGACGCGGGTCGCCTCCGTGGTCTGCATCGTGATCGTCACCCTCGCGCCTCGAAGATCAGGTGGACGTGGGGCCCGAAACTCACACGATCGCCGTCGACGAGCAAGCGCCGGTTGATCCGCTCGTCGTTCACGAACGTGCCATTCTCGGAGTTCAGGTCCACCAATTCAACGTTCCTTCCCCGCCGTTCCATCCCAGGGCGTGGTTGCGCGACACGAGCGTGTCGGCGAACACGATGTCGTTCACGGCCCCGGCGCCCAAGGTAACCGGAAAGCCGAACAGCTCATACCAGACGCCGTCGTCCTCGTCGCCCTGGTGGACGAGGGAGCCCGAGCTGCCGCCGCCGGCCCGTCACCGCGAGCGCGAGCCCGGCGACGAGCAGGAGCCTGAGCAGGGCCCAGGGCCACGGGCCGGTCCACCACGGCGGCGGCCACGACGTCGGCGGTCGCGTAGTCGGTGGTGGCCGAGCGGGCGACGCCGTCCTTCTCGACCGTGAGCGCGAGCTTGTGGCTCGGCGTGCCTTTCCGCCACTCGGGCGCGCGGAAGTCGAGGACCCAGCGGTCGAGACCGCGCGGCGAGGGCCGCGAGCTCGGGACCGAGCCCGTCGGTCGAGGTCGTGGTGGCGAAGGCGCCGCCCGCGTGCTCGGTCATGCGGTGGAGCCGCTCGGCCTCGGACGAGGCGCCCGACTCGCCGATCAGCACCACCGTGACCGGCGCCTCGCGCCGCGGCCCGTGGGCCGCCGCGACCACCTCGAGCGGCGTCCGCCGGCTGCCGCCGTCGACACCGCGGGTCAGCATGAGCACCACGCCGGCGCGCGAGTCCGGGCAGTCGACCCGCCGCGCGCGGCGCCGTAGAGCGCGTCGTAGATCAAGGGCGTCTCGTCGCCGCCGAGCCGCTCGAGACCGCCGGCAGGCGGTCGGCCGCGGCGGCGGCTCTCTCGATCGACCGCGCGCGCGATCCCGACGCGACGACGCGGATCCGATCGTGGGCCGCCAGCGCGCGCCCGAGCTCGCCGAGGGCGACACCGATCGCCCTTCCCGACTCGCCGCGGAGGAGCGCCGGATCGACCACGAGCGTGACGAGCGCCTCGGGCGCGAACCGCGCGGCCGGCGCGCGCGCGAGTCCCCTCGACCGCAGCCGCCGTCCAGCGTGACGCCGGAAGCCGTGCTCGAGCCCGGGCACCGGGCGCCCGCGGCGTCGAGCACCGACACGGTGAGCCGGTGCCGCCCGCCGCCCTGGACGCGGACGTCGTCGATCGACACCGTCGCCGGCACCTGCGCGCGTGCCGCGGACGCGATCGCGAGCGCGAGGACCGCGACCAGCGCCGGACGCGCCGCGGCCCGGGCGCGACCCATCGGAAGAGCGCGACGCGGCGTCACCGCGGCTCGAACCCGAAGCGCTCGGGAGCCTCGGCGACCAGGCGCACCGCGAAGATCTTGGGCACGTAGTTCCGCGTCTCCTCGGGCAGCAGGTTGTGCTCGACCAGGTACCAGTACTTGCGGGTCGCCGAGAGCATCGGGTCCTGGACCTTCTGCTTGGCGCGATCCAGCGCGCCGGGCCCGCGATTGTAGGAGGCGAGCACGAGCATGAAGTACTCGGGACCCTGATCGCGCAGCAACGTGGCGACGTAGTCGGCCGCCGCCGTGGTCGAGCGATCGATGTTCGTGCGGTCGTCCTGCCTCAGGTCGGCCTCGTTCACCCGCAGGTGATGCTCGCGCGCGACCGCCGGCATGAGCTGCCACAGGCCGACCGCCCCGACCGGGCTCCGCTGCATCGGGTCGAGGCCGCTCTCGACCCAGGCGACGTGGCAGAACGCCTCGGGCAGGTGCCGGGTCGAGAGGATGGTGCTGAGCCGCGGCTGTAGCTCGCGCGACCGCCGCAGCATCACGCGCATACCGCCGGGATACTTCTCGTAATCGCTGATGAACTTCCACACCTGCTCGACGAAGCCCGGCGGCACGTGCGGATCCTGGCTCCAGCTCGACCGCGAACTGGCCGAGCTTGAACTCGACGTACTCGCGGTTGGTGAGGCTCGCCACATGCGCGCGCGATTGCGCCACCGTGGCGGGATCGAGCGCCGTGGTGAAGTCGAACTCGCGGTCCTCCTCGGGCAGACGCGTGAGGATCGGCTGGAAGAACTCCGCGGCCGCTCGAGCGTGGCGCCGCGCGGCGCGAGATCGAGAGCTGGAGCAAATCGGCGGCGTGGAGCAGGTAGGTGCGGCCATCTCGGCGTCGCCGTCGCGGGAGGCGGCGATCCCCGCGCGCGTGCTCTCGACCGCCTGGTCGCGGACCCGCTTCGCCGTCCCCGCCAGCGCGCGCCCGCTCGCCCAGCGTGTCCGGCGAGCCACGACACCGCGAGCACCGCGCCGGCGATCACGACCAAGACGGCGAGGATCCCGCCGATGCGGTTCCACGCCGGGCCGCGTCGCCGCTCGACCCGGAAGGCGACGTCGCCGAAGCTCACCTCGTCGCCGGGGCTCGAGTGCGGCGCGCTGCACCGCGACGGTGTTGACGCGGGTGCCGTTCCGGCTCTTGAGGTCGTTGACGTGGAGCGCTCCGTCCTCGACGTCGAGGCGCGCGTGCATGCGCGAGACGCTCTCGTCGTCGAGCACGAGCCCGGCGCCGGGATCGCGGCCGACGGCGACCACGCTGCGCCCGATCGTCGTCGGCTTGCCCTGGGTCGAGCGCGGCACCAGCACCCAGTCGGTGCGGGTGAGCCATCCCGACCCCGGGCTCTGACGGGCGCGCGACGCTGCTTCGACGCGCTCCGGCGCGACTGACGCACGTTGGCGCGGGGGTGCTGCGCGCTCCTCCGTCTCGCCCCCCGCGAGCACCTCGATCGTCACCTCGGGACCGAGTGCCACGACGTCGCCCGCCGCGAGAGGCGGCGGTGCTCGACCGGCTCGTCGTTGACGAACGTCCCGTTCGAGCTCGCCGAGGTCGCGCACCGTGATCGCGGCGCCCTGGATCTCGAGCTCGGCATGACGGCGCGACACGCCGCGCCCATCGATCACGATCTGGCACTCGGGCGCGCGTCCGGATCACCGCACGCTCGCCGCGCACCGCGACGATCCGCGGCTCGCCGCCGGCCGTGACCCGCAGCCGGACCATTAGTGTTCCGTAACCGAAATCATGTTCACGTCTCGCCGGTTCTGCGTGGGCCATGGCGGCGTTGCTCCTCCTCGAAGTGTCTTCCAGACACGACTTCGTCGTCGCGCCTTTGCCCTGGCCCACGATCACTCGGCGAGGCCATGAGCTATGACTTCGGTCCTGCGCCGCTGGCGCTTTCAGAGAGAGCCGGACGCGGATCGTGGTCCCGCCGGCGCGCACCACGTCACCCTCCCGCGGACGTGCCGCTCGACGCGACCGCCGTTCACCAGCGTGCCGTTGGTCGAGCCGAGGTCGCGCAGCACCACCGCGGCGACGCCGGCCTCGAGCACGAGAGTGGTTCCGCGACATGCCGGGGTCGGCGATCGCGAGCGGCTGCTCTGCCGGCCTCGGCGTGCGGCGCGCGGCCGACCCGGCCAGCGCCCGGGCAGGATCTCGAGCTCTCGCCGCCGGCCGCCGGGCCTCTCGACCACGAGCACGGCGACGCCGCGATGGGCGGGCTCGGGGGCGCGAGCGGTCGCGACCGGCGCGCCGTCGACCATGGTGAGGTCGGTCGCGTCACGGCCGGTGATCGCGCGGTCGGGGGAGCGTCCGGTGCACCGCGGACAGGTGCGCCACGACATCTCCATGGGGTGTCCTTCGGGGCAGTGCTTCGCGACTTTGGGGCGGGATCCCAACCGCATGCGGCCGGCAATCTAGCACATGGGCATGTCCATCGCCCGGCGCTGCGCTCCGCGCTCAGCGGGTGGGGCAGGCACGCCGGCGGCGGGCGCTTCGAGCCCGCAGCCGTAGACGCGGTGCGGTGGCCCGCGCGTCGTGGCCGGCGAGCCGGGCGTTCACGGCGTCCGACCCGGCGTTCGGTCCGTCGCTGCCCGCGGGCGCCCGTGAGGCCTCCTTGATAGACCAGCCGGCCGTCGGGGTCGTAGAGGCGCGGCGTTCCCGGAGGGTGTGCATCCCGAACCGCCGCGCCTCGACCCCGAGCGGATCGATCCGCGCCGTCACCCCGGGCATCGACCGCGCGCGACGCCAGAGGTCGGAGCGAACCCAGGCGTCGCCGAACTCCCTGGGCTCGACGAACAGGACGCAGGTCGCGAGCGGAGCACCGCCTCGCACCAGGATCTGATCGAGCTGATCGAAAGCTGGCGCGCGTGCAGGGGCAGCGCGGATGGGCGGCGATGACCAGCGTGTAGGGCGCCGGGAGTGCGCGTCACGGCGGAGGCGGAGGGCCAGCTCGCCGGCGCTTCGCCCGGCTGGCCCGGGGCGAGCGAGTCGCGCATCAGCCAGGCACCCGCGCCGACCACGAGCAGCAGCCAGACCACGGCCGCGGGGACGATCCACCGCCGGCGGTCGGACGACGTCGCCGCGTCCGACGCCGTTCCCGAGTTTACATCCGCGATCAGGGAAAGGATGGTTCGGTGGGGTTCATGAGGGGTTCTCACGATCGGTATCGGCGTGAAGCGGGAAAAGATCGATCGACGTCACGTGCGCGCTCCGGTTTCCCTGGCTTCGAATCAGAATCGAGGCGTAAGATCCATGAGGCCCCGTTGGCGCCGATACGATGTCCTGGACCCCGAAGCGATGAGATCCCACCTCAGCTCCCTCTACCGTCGTCACTTCCGCGAGCCGCGTCGGGAGCGCATGTTCCTCGCCTCGGTGAGCTTCTTCCTCACCTTCGCGATCACCCGCCTCACCGTGCACTCGCTGCGGGCTCCATGCCGGGCCGCTGGCCGGCGTCTGGATCGGCGACACCCACGTCCACCATCTGGTGTGGGGGATCCTGATCCTGCTCGGTGTCGGCTACGCCGGGATGCTCCAGGTCGGCACCGGCCGGGATGCGGGCTCGGTCCGCGCCAGCCGGTGGATGGCGATCCTGTTCGGCGCTCGGCGCCGCGCTCACGCTCGACGAGTTCGCCCTCTGGCTCAACCTCGAGGACGTCTACTGGGAGCGCGAGGGACGCCGGAGCATCGACGCCGTGTTCCTGTTCGGCGGCCTGGTGTCGGTCGGGTTGTGGGGCGGACCCTTCCTGCGCGCCGTTCGCGCGCCACGCCGCGCGCGTCACGCGGCGGCCCACGCCGCGAAGTCATGGCCCCGGCGCCGCTGCCGGTTCCCGAGCCCGTCGCCTCGGCCGACTGACATCTCGGGGACGCTGCTTTGTAAGTGGCGGCGATTCGTTTCTCTTCGCGACGCCGCCCTCCGCCGCTCCAAACCCAGCGCTTCGTTCCTGGTTGACGAGTTCGCGACGTCCGGAAGGGCTTCGCCGGTACGTCCCGTGCATGTTGGCGTCCGTGGTCGACCATCCCGGCCGACGCGGAGGTATCAATGGGTACTCGAATCGGTGCGATGCATGCGACCGTCTGGTCCATCCCGACGCCCGCTCATATGTCGGTGGTCCAGAGCGTCCGTCCCTTCCTGAGAGCGCTGCTCGGGTCGGCGCCGGCCTGCTGTTCATGGAGCACGGCTTCCAGAAGCTGTTCGGCATGTTCGGCGGCGCCGGTCCCGGTGGCGGCACCGTGCCGCTGATGTCGCAGATGGGTCTCGCGGGAGTCCTCGAGCTGGTCGGCGGCGTGTTGCTCGTGATCGGTCTCTTCACCCGACCGGTGGCGTTCCTGCTCGCCGGCGAGATGCTGGTGGCTTACCTCCAGGCGCACGCGCCGCACGGCGGGTTGCCGGTGCAGAACCACGGCGAGCTGGCGCTGCTCTACCTCATCGTGTTCGCCTACCTGTTCGGCGACGGCGCCGGACCGGATGAGCGCGGACGCGGCGATCGAGCACTCGCGCCACGGCCACGCGCACACCGATCCGTACACGAGTGACGTCCCGGCGCGCGGGATCGGGGGAGAGATCCTCTCGAGCTGATCGCGACAGGGAGCGAAGCAGAACGAGCCGGGGCGCGCCTCGCGGCGCTCCCGGCTCGTCGTTCTTGAGCCGCTCGAAGGCGCGGCGTAGTCTCGGCCCTCGAAGCCCGACGATGCTCTCCGCCGCCGGCCTCGACGCGCGACGGTGAGCTCCAACACGATCGATACGGAGGTGCCGTCATGCCCAACGTCCAGCCGATTCCCGAGGGACTCCACTCGCTCACGCCGCACATCGTGGTCAAGAACGCCGCCAAGGCGATCGACTTCTATCGCCGCGCCTTCGGAGCGGTCGAGCGATCCCGTCACTCCGGTCCCAACGGAACGATCATGCACGCGAGCCTCAAGATCGGGGACTCGGGGTTGTTCCTGAACGACGAGTTCCCCGAGATGGGATCGGTGTCGCCGCTGTCGCTCGGCGGAACCGCCGTGACGCTGACGCTCTGACGTTCCGGACGTCGACGCCACGTTCAAGGCGGCGATCGACGCCGGCGCCGAGGTGAAGATGCCGGTCGCCGACCAGTTCTGGGGCGACCGCTACGGCATGCTGGCGGATCCGTTCGGGCACTGGTGGGCGATCGCCACCCACAAGGAAGACCTGAGCCCCGAGGAGATGGAGCGCCGCGGTCGCGAGGCCATGGCGGCGATGGGCCAGAAGTAGCGCGTTCGTGTCGAACGAAGGCGCGCCCCGCGTGATCCCGCGCGGGCGCCGGTGTGTCCGGGCGTTGCGATGCCGGCCTCGACGTGGCTAGTGTCCCACCTCCGGCTGACGGAAATCTCGCCGAGGAGGGGCCCTTGTATCGCGAGCTGAACGCCGATCAGATTCGCGGGACCATCGAGCGGCTCGGCAATCGCATCGCGGACCGCTTTCCCCGCTCCGGTCTCCACAACGTCGCGAACGAGCTCGTCGGCATCGCCCGCGAGGCCGAATCGGACAGCACGGCGCTCGGGAAGCCGTACGTTCGGCTTCGATCTCTCGTCGGCGCCGCCATCGCGGTCCTCGTGGCGGTCGTGATCCTCGGGATGCTCTCGCTGCGCGTGTCGATGCGGGTGAGCAGCATCGGCGACCTGACCCAGGCGATCGAGGCCGGCGTCAACGACCTGGTGTTCATGACCGTGGCGCTCTACTTCCTGCTCACGCTCGAGAACCGCATCAAGCGCCGCCGCGCGCTCAAGGGCCTTCACGCGCTGCGCTGCGTCGCCCACGTGATCGACATGCACCAGCTCACCAAGGATCCGACGCGCGTCACGGATGACACGCACGCGACTCCGCCTCGCCGGAGCGCGAGCTGACCAATTTCGAGCTGAGCCGCTATCTCGACTACTGCTCGGAGCTGCTCTCGCTCACAAGCAAGCTCGCGGCGCTCTACGTCCAGCGCTTCCAGGACTCGCCGGTGCTGGCGGCGGTCAACGACGTCGAGGAGCTGACCGCGGAGCTGTCGAGCAAGATCTGGCAGAAGATCGCGATCCTGGACGTGAGAGGAGAGGCGTGAGGTTCGTTCTCCCGGGGACGTCGACCCTGAGAATGCGGATCCCTGTCTCGATCGAATAAACTCGACGCTCAACCGCAATGGACCCCTTGGTTCGAGTCGATGCCCTCGGACGCAAGGACTGCACCGCGAAGCGCAACCGCTCCTCGAACGTTGTCGCCGTGATCGCCATGCAGTGCTCGGCCACGCGCCTCGCCCGCTCCGCCCGAACGCCGAGCCCACGCAATGCGGCGATCACGTCCAGCTCTTGCTCCTGGAGCATCTTGCAGCTTCGGCGCATGCTTGCGCCTGCGCCGGTGGCTCGTGAGCGATGTGGATTGACGCGCTGGGGGCTCCCGCTGGATCGTCTGGAGGTCGGACCACCGCGCCGTTCCTGGCTCGATCCCGTTTCTCGTCTATGAAGCCCTTTCCGAAGATCCGCTCGGCCTCGTAGCCATTGTGTGCCGCGCACAGCAGCCGAACGTTGGCTACCGTCGCCATGCCCCCACGCGCGACCGGCTCGATGTGGTCGAACTGCAAACCGTGACTGGCTGGACAGCGCTCGCCGGTCTCGCTCACGAACGTGCAGCGGCCGGCGTCCCGTTCCCGCACCGCGCGCTTCACCTCCGCCGGGATGTGCCGCCGACTTCGCGTGGGCCGCGGAGTGCGTGACGGCCGGTCGGTGGCGGCGAACTTCTGCCTCTCCGCTCGCGCGATCAGACAGTCCAACGCGCGGTCGAACAGCGAGGCCAGATCCCCGGGCGCAACGGCGGGGCTCAGCAGCTCCTGGGCCCGGCGGAGCTTGTCGTGGGTGTGGTCTTGGATCGAGAAGCGCAGCTCGAAGCTCCGTCCCGAGAGCGGCGTCACTTCCGCTCGGACCGATGCCAGTCGTATGCCCCGGCGCATACGATCTCCCGTCACCCACGTCTCCTGTTCGCGACGGCCTGATCCGCCCGGGACAGCGCGGTGGCAGCGGCTGCACCATCGGCAGCACCTCTGAGCGCGGGAACCGCTCGGCCAGCAACTGCTCGATCTCGGCCTTGCTCTTGTGCTCCGCCGCCCTCGAGCAGCTCTTCCGCGTTCTGCGGCGTGAGACGAGGCGCCAGCAGGCAACACGCCGGCGAGATGGAGCCGACCCTCGGCGACGGCGTCGAAGATCATCGGAACTCCCGGGCCGCGCGCGCCGCCTGAATGCGCTTGCAGGGCCGAGTCCTTGGAGAGGTGCAGCACCTCCGTGCAGTAGGAGAGCAGCGAGGGGTGGGCGGCGGGCAGGTACAGCTCGCGAGCGTCGAACTCGGCGAGGTCGGCGAGCAGGGCAGCGGTCGTGGCGAAGTCCTGCGCGACGCGTTCGGCGAGCAGACGCGCGAGGTCGGGGTCGGCGAGATGGGTCCGGCGGTAGGCGCGCATGAGAATGCCTTTCTCGGGGGCGCACCAGTTGCGAGGGCATCCTTCTTTCTACCATGCGTGATTTCGACGCACGCACGCCTCCGCTGGAGGCACCGCGGCGTGCGACACGCGTTTTTCGCAGCGCGATGTTCGTTTTCGCGTGAGTGGGCCAGCGGAGCGCGTCATCGGGGCGGGTTAGCGCGTCGCGGTGGAGTCGCGGCGGTCAATCCCTGAGCGTCGTCAAGCAGAAAGGTCGAAAGACCGGCGCCGTAGATGAAGAATCTTCGAAATCACTCCACGCCCGGAGGAACCTCAGGTATCACGCCTTCGATCGTTCGCTCCCCGGGATCGCGCGACGCCAATAATGTCTTCGGCCAGTTCGCCCGCGACTTCGCGAGGCGATCCCGCAACTCGATTCGAGAATGCCGCGGTCGAGCAGGCGATCATGAGTATCCATCCCCACCTCTTCATCCTCGGCCCCCATCTTGTTGCCAAGAAGTCATGCGAAATCATCCCGCCCACGCGCCGCCCAGCGCCTCGCGCCTGAGCTTCCCCGATCCACCTTCCCCAGATGTGTCCGCGGCAGCGCGTCGACGAAGATCACCTCGCGCGGATGTTGTACGGCTCGAGCCGCTCGCGCACGAACGCTTTGAGCTCCTCGGCCAGATTGTCGTCGCGCCGGCGCGGGACGACGTAGGCGCGCGGTTTGACCAGACCGTTCGCGTCGGGGACGCCGACCACCGCGACCTCGGCGACGTCCGGGTGCTCGAGCATGCAGCTCTCGACCTCGGCGGGGGCGAGCCACTTGCCCGACACCTTGAGCATCGTCGTCGCCGCGGCCGCAGTAGGTGACGTAGCCGTCGGGGTCGATGCGGATGAGATCGCCCGAGACGTACCACTCGCCGCGGAAGGCGCTCGCGGTCTTCTCCATGTGCTGCCAGTAGGCGATCGCGCGCGAGTCGCCGCGCACCCACAGCCAGCCGGTCTCGCCGGCCGGCAGCTCGCGGCCGTCGTCGTCGCACACCCTGACCTCGAACCCCGGCACCACGGTGCCGAGCGTGCCCGGGACGCGCCGCGCCGATGCGGTTCGAGATGAAGATGTGCCACATCTCGGCGGTGCCCAGGCCGTCGAGCAGCTCGACGCCGAAGGTGTCCATCCACAGCCGGTGGAGCTCGACCGGCAGCGCCTCGCCCGCCGACGTGCACACGCGCAGCGACGACAAGTCCTGTGACTTAGCACTCGGATGCGTCGCCATCTTGTGGATCATCGTCGGCACGTTGATCAGCATCGGTGGGGCGGAAGCGTCGGATGTGCTCGAACACCACCTCGGCGGTCGGCGGCTCGGGGAACAGCGCGCTGCAGCCGCCGGCAGCGAACGGAAGAACAGGTTCGAGCCGGTGGCGTAGCCGAAGTAGAGCTTCGGGATCGACATCGTGACGTCGCGCTCGGTGTAGCCGATGACCTCGCCGCCGTAGCGTCGGGTCGTGTTCGCGAACGAGCGGTGCGTCTGCACCACCGCCTTGGGTCGGCCGGTGGTGCCGCCCGAGAATAGCCAGATCGCGGGATCGTCGGGATGGGTCGGGAAGGTCTCGAGCCGGTCGGACGCGGCCTGGCCGGCTCGCCATCTCGGTCTCGCCGGCCACGAGCACCGCCTTCAGCAGCGCGGCCCCGCGTGCGGCGTCGCGGAACGTCGCCGCGGAGGTCGCGTGGGTGACGACGCGCGCGCGCGGCCGTACTCGAGCAACGCGCGGATCTCGTCGGCGGGCAGGCCAGGGTTGACCATCACCACCACGCCCCGATCTCGAGCGCGCCGAACAGCGCCGCGACGTAGTCGGCGCCGTCGGGCAGCGCGATCATCACCCGATGCTCGGGCTCGACGCCGGCCGCGGCGAGCGATGCGTCCGTAGCGGTGCGCGAGCGACCGCACCTCGGTGTAGGTGAGCGTCGAGGTCGGCGTGCGGATCGCGACGTGGTCGCCGCGACCTTCGCGCACGCGCGCGTCGAGGAAGAGATCGGCGATGTTGAGTCGTTCCGGGGGTGCCGTGCTCATGTTAGTCTCGCCGCCCATCATGGACGCGCGGGATCGCGGGCAAACCGCGCGGTGCATTCCCGGAGGGATCGACGTGGCGGTGCGCGAGCTGGCCGACTATGACGTGGGAGGAGGCGCGCGACCTCGACCGTGGCCGCGGCGTCGCGATCCTGCCGGTCGGCGCGATCGAGGCCCACGGGCCGCACCTGCCGCTCGACGCCGACGTCGGATCGCCGCGGCGATGGCCAAGGCCGGCGCGGAGCGGCTCGCGTCGCGCGGGCTCACCGCCGTGATCCTGCCGGCGCTGCCCTACACCGCGGCCGGCTTCGGCGCCGCGTTCGCTGGCACGCTCTCGATCGCGCCCGACACACTCACGGCACTCGTGCTCGACCTCGCCCGCGAGCTGACGCGCGCGCAGTTCGCAGCGCTCGCGCTCGCCAACGCCCATCTCGATCCGGCCCACCCGGCTCGCTCGCGGCCGCGATCGCGCGCGCGCGCGAGGAGCGTCTCCTGCCGGTCGTCCACGCCGACCTCACGCGGAAACCGTGGGCGAGCCGTCTCGGCGAGGAGTTCAAGACTGGCGCGTGTCACGCCGGTCGCTACGAGACCTCGATCGTCCTCGCCGCCGACCCGATGCGCGTGCGCGAGGAGATCCGCGTCACGCTCCCGCCCAATCCGAGCTCGCTGTCGACCGCGATCCGCGCCGGGGCGCGAACGTTCGAGGAGGCCGGCGGGCCGCGGGCCTACTTCGGCTGGCCGGCCGACGCCACGGCGCGCGAGGGGCAGGAAACCATCGGCGTGCTGGGCGACATCCTGGCCGAGGTGGTGTGGGAGGCACTCACGCCGGAGCGGACGACGTGACCGCGGGAGCCCCTCGCGGGCCGTGGCGCCGTGGTCACCGGGGCGGGCCGGGGCATCGGCGCCGCGATTGCGCGCGCGCTTGCCGCGGCCGGCGCTCGCGTCGTGCTCGCCGCGCGCGGTGACGCCGAGATCGCGGCGGTGGCGGGCGAGCTGCGCGCGCAGGGGCACGACGCCTGGCCCGCGACCTGCGACGTCACCGACGAGGCGAGCGTGGCGCGGCTCAAGGAGACCGCGGAACAACGGCTCGGCGCGGTCGACCTCGTCGCCAACAACGCTGGCGATTCCGCCGCGGCGCCGCTCGCGAAGATCGCGCTGGCCGACTGGAACCGCATGCTCGCGGTCAACGCCACCGGCACCTTCCTCTGCACGCGGGCGTTCGTTCCCGCTATGGTGGAGCGCGGCTTCGGCCGCGTCGTCAACGTCGCGTCGATCGCGGGGCTCGAGGGCGCGCGCTACGTCGCTCACTACACCGCGGCGAAGCACGCGGTGGTGGCTTCACGCGCGCGGTGGCGCGCGAGGTCCAGGGCAGCGGCGTCACCGTGAACGCCGTGTGCCCGGGCTACGTCGACACGCCGATGACCGCGCGCAACCTGGAGCAGATCGGCCGGCGCACCGGCATGACGCACGACGAGGCGAGGGCGGCGGTGCTGAAGACCACAGGCCAGACACGGATGATCGCGCCCGACGAGGTCGCAACGGCGGTCCTGTCGCTGCTGCGATCCCGGCGCCGCCGACGTGAACGGCCGCGCGATCGTGATCGATGGAGGAGCCCGTGTGCCGCTCGAGATCGTGAACCCGGAGTCGCTGGGCGCCCCGGAGGGCTGGAGCCACGGCACGCTGGCCGCGGCGAACGCGCGCGTGCTGTACGTCGCCGGGCAAACCGGTGTCGAGCCCGATGCCAAGCCGGGCTCCTTCGCCGAGCAGTTCGCGCGTGCGCTCGATCGCACGCTCACGGTGGTGCGCGCGGCGGGAGGGAGCGCCGAAGGGATCGCCCGGCTCACCGTCTACGTCACCGACCTCGAGGCGTACTCGCGCGAGCCGGCGCGAGCTCGGCGAGATGCGGCGCGCGCGCTTCGGCAAGTATTATCCGGCGATGGCGCTGGTCGAGGTGAAGGGTCTGGTCGACGCCGGCGCCGTGGTCGAGATCGAGGCCACCGCGATTGTCGGGAGCGAGTGACATGCCGATCCAGCCCAAGTCCTTCCTTCATCACTTCGACGCCGCGAGCGGCGTCGTCACGCTCACGCTCAACCGTCCCGAGCGGCTGAACGCGCTCACCTTCGAGGTCTACGGCGAGTTGCGCGACGCGTTCCGCGCGCTCGACGCGGAGCCCGGCGTGCGCGCCGTGGTGATCACCGGGGCGGGGCGCGCGTTCTGCTCGGGCGGCGACGTCGAGGACATCATCGGCGCCCTGTTCGGACGCGACGCGAACGGCCTGCTCGAGTTCACGCGCATGACCTGCGACCTGATCCTGGCGATGCGCCGCTGCCGGCGGCCGGTGATCGGCGCGCTCAACGGTCTCGCCGCCGGCGCTGGTGCGGTGATCGCGTCGGCCTGTGACGTCCCGCGTCGCCGCCGAGTCGGCGAGGATCGCCTTCCTGTTCGTGCGCGTCGGGCCTCGGGCGCCGACATGGGCGCCTCGTGGTTGCTGCCGCGCCTGGTCGGACTCGGGCAGGCGACCGAGCTGCTGATGACCGGCGACTTCATCGACGCGCGCCGCGCGCACGCGATCGGGCTCTACCAGCGCGTCGTGCCCGACGGTCAAGCGCTCGAGGAGGCGACGGCTCCTGGCCGAAGCACTCGCGCGCGGTCCGGGCGAGGCGCTGGCGGTGACCAAGCGTGCGCTCGAGCGGGAAGCGACGCTCGATCTCGAGGCCGCGCTCGACCACGAGGCCCGGGTGCAGGCGGCGCTGATGGAGCACCCGAACTACCGCGAGGCGTACGAGGCGTTCCGCCAGAAGCGCACGCCGCAGTTCACCGAATGATTCCCGATCTGGGGCCGATCCGCGCGTTCCTCGAGCCCCGCCACCTCGAGTTCGCGGCCGGGATCGCCGCCTTCGCGGCCGACGAAGCGCGTGCGCGTCCCGAGCCCAGAGCGACGCTGACGCGCGCCGCGACGCGCGTGGCTGGCTCGAGGCGCTGGGCGCCGGCGGCTGGCTCGAGCCGATCCGGGCTCAGGACTGGCGCGCGTGCGGCGCTCGCCCGCGAGGCGCTGGCCTCGGCGTCGACGCTGGCCGACGCGGTGTTCGCGCTCCAGGGCCTCGGCGGGCTGCCGATCCTGCTCGCGGGCAGCGAGGCGTTCCGCTCGCGCTGGCTCGCGCCGGCGATCGAAGGCAAGGCGCTTGCCGCGTTCGCGATGACCGAGAAGGAGGCGGGTTCCGACGTCGCCGCGATGACGACCACGGCGCGTCGCGACGGCGACGCCTACGTGCTGAACGGCGGCAAGACACTGATCTCGAACGCCGGGATCGCCGACTTCTACGTCGTCTTCGCCTCGACGGACCGATCGCTCGGCGCCAAGGGCATCGGCGCCTTCCTGGTGCCCGCGGGGACGAAGGGGCTCGTGTTCGCGGGCGCCCAGATGCTCTCGGCGCCGCATCCGCTCGGCGAGATCGTGTTCGAGGACTGCCGCGTGCCGCTCGACCACCGGCTCGGCGAGGAGGGCAAGGGCATGGCGCTCGGTCTCAAGACGCTCGACCGTCTGCGCGCCACGGTGGGTGCTGCGGCCTGCGGCATGGCGGCGCGCGCGCTCGGCGAGGCGATCGCGCACGCGCGCACGCGCCGGCAGTTCGGCCGTCCGCTCGCGGACTTCCAGCTCGTGCAGGAGAAGCTCGCGCGCGCGCCGCACCGAGCTCACCGCCGCTCGGCTGCTGGTGTACCGCGCGACGTGGGCCGCCGACCACGGCGCCGAGGCGCGTCACGCTCGAGGCGGCGATGGCCAAGGCGTACGCCACCGAGGCCGCGCAGCGCATCGTCGACGACGCCGTTCAGGTGCTCGGCGGGGCGGGCCTGATGGCGAGCCATCCGGTCGACCGGCTCTACCGCGCGGTGCGCGCGCTCCGGATCTACGAGGGCACCACCGAGATCCAGCACTTGGTGATCGCCGGCCGGTTGTTGGAGGACGCGAAGACGTGAAGGCGGTGGCGATCGGCGGCGGGCCGGCCGGGTTGTTCTTCGCCGCGCTGCTCAAGCGCCTGATCCGCGCCACGAGGTGATCGTCTACGAGCGCAACCGGCTCGACGACACCTTCGGCTTCGGCGTCGTGTTCTCGGACGCCACCGAGGAGGCGCTGGCGCACGCCGACCCCGAGGTGGTGGCCGAGATGGCGCGCGAAGAGCCACCGCTGGGACGACATCGAGATCCACTACCGCGGCGAGACGCTCACCTCGACCGGACACGGGTTCTCGGGACTCTCGCGCCGCACGCTGCTCACGATCCTCGCCGACCGCTGCCGCGCGCTCGATGTCCGGCTGTGCTTCGAGCGCGAGGTGAGCGATCCCGGAGACCCTCGCCGACGCCGATCTCGTGCTCGTCGCCGACGGCGTGAACTCGGCGATGCGCGAGCGCTACCGCGATCACTTCGGTCCCACCGTCGACGTGCGGCCGAACCGCTTCGTGTGGCTCGGCACCTCGCGGCCGTTCCCGGCCTTCACCTTCTATTTCAAGCCCGACCCGCACGGCCTGTGGCGCGTGCACGCCTACCAGTACGAGCCGGACCACTCGACCTTCATCGTCGAGGCGCGCGAGGAGACGTGGCGCGCCGCCGGGCTCGAGCACGCGAGCGAGGCAACAGACGATCGCGTTCTGCGAGCGCGCTGTTCGCCGACGAGCTGGCGGGCCACCGGCTGGTCTCGAACCGCTCGATCTGGCGCAGCTTCCCGACCATTCGCAACCGCACCTGGCATCACGGCCACTTCGTGCTCGCCGGCGACGCCGCGCACACGGCGCACTTCTCGGTCGGCTCCGGCACCAAGCTGGCGATGGAGGACGCGATCGCGCTGGTGAAGGCGCTCGAGACCACGCCGACGTCCGCGCGGCGCTCGCCGCCTACGAGATCGGCGCGGCGGCCCGCGGTCGAGAGCCTGCAGCGCGCGGCGCAGGCGAGCCTCCAGTGGTTCGAGGACACCGAGCGCTACATGACGCTCGATCCGCTCGATTTCGCCTTCACGCTGCTCACCCGCAGCCTGCGCGTCACTCACGAGAACTTGAAGGTGCGCGATCCCGCCTTCGTCGCCCGCGTCGACCTGCGGTTCGCGGCCGAGGCGGCGCGGCAGTCCGGCGTCGAGGTGTCGATCGCGCCGCCGCCGCCGCCGCTGTTCACGCCGTTCCGCCTGCGCGGCATGACGCTCGTCAATCGGGTTGCGGTGTCGCCGATGTGCCAGTACTCGGCCGCCGACGGCATGCCCGACGACTGGCACCTCGTGCACCTCGGCGCCCGCGCGATCGGCGGCGCCGGCCTCCTGTTCGCGGAGATGACCAACGTCAGCCCCGAGGGTCGGATCTCGCCGGGGTGCACCGGCCTCTACAACGAGGCGCAGGCCCGCGGCGTGGGCGGCGCATCGTCGACTTCGTCCACCGCCACAGCGAGGCGAAGATCGCGATGCAGCTCGGACACGCCGGCCGCAAGGCGTCGACGCGGCGCTCGTGGGAGGGGACGTCGAGCCGCTGCCCGAGGACAACTGGCCGATCGTGGCGCCATCGCCGATCCCGTACTTCCCGCACAGCCAGGTGCCGCGCGAGCTGACGCGCGCCGACATGGACGAGGTGATCGCGGACTACGTGCGGGCCACGCGGCTCGCGATCGGGGCCGGCTTCGACTTGCTCGAGATCCACATGGCCGCACGGCTACCTGCTGGCGAGCTTCATCTCGCCGCTCACCAACCGGCGCACCGACGAGTACGGCGGCGCGCTCGAGAACCGCATGCGCTTCCCGCTCGAGGTGTTCGACGCCGTGCGCCGCGCCTGGCCGGAGGAGAAGCCGATGTCGGTGCGCATCTCGGCGGTCGACTGGCACCCGGGGGCCACGGGCCCGAGGACGCGGTCGACGTCGGCGCGGCTGCTGAAGGCGCCACGGCTGCCGACATCGTCGACGTCTCGGCCGGGCAGACGATCCCCGACCAGCGTCCGGTCTACGGGCGTGCTGTTCCAGACCCCGTTCGCCGACCGCATCCGTCACGAGGTCGGGATCGCGACGATGGCGGTGGGCAACATCTCGTCCTACGCCGACGTCAACACCATCCTGGCCGCGGGGCGCGCCGATCTCTGCCTGCTCGCGCGCGCCCACCTGTGGGATCCGTACTGGACGCGTCACGCCGCGCGCGAGCTGGGATATCCGTTGCCCTGGCCCGATCCCTACGAGTCGTTGAACCGCTACACCCCGCGCTTCACGTAATGTTCCGCCGCCGACGCGCGGCTCGAGAGGATTCGACGATGACCGTCACCTATCACGGTTACCTCAAGCTCGACGAGCTGCTCCGCCTCCAGCAGCCGCTGTCGCGCGATCGCGAGCAGGTTCCGGAGCACGACGAGATGCTGTTCATCGTCGTCCACCAGGTCTACGAGCTGTGGTTCAAGGAGCTGCTGCACGAGCTCGACGCGCTTGAGCCGCCTGCTCGAGGAGCGGCAGACCGCACGCTCCTGGGCGTGCTCAAGCGCGTGCTCACCATCCTCAAAGTGGTCGTGGCGCAGATCGACGTGCTCGAGACCATGACGCCGCTCGACTTCCTGTCGTTCCGCGCGCGCGGCTCGAGTCGGGCAGCGGGTTCCAGTCGTTCCAGTTCCGCGAGCTCGAGTTCGCGCTCGGCCTGAAGCGGCGCTCGGCGATCGAGCGGTACCCCGCGGGCAGCGACTACCGCGTGCGGCTCGAGCGCCGGTTCGCGGAGCCGACGGTGTGGGACGCGTTCCTCCGCTTCCTGGTCGCGTCGCGGCTACGCGGTGCCCAAGACGGCGCTCGAGCGCGACGTCACGGCACCGGTGGCCGAGACGCCCGAGCTGCACCCGATCCTGATCCAGGTCTATCGCAACGACGCGATCGTGAGCACGCTGTGCGAGCGGCTGGTCGATCTCGACGAGGGCATCCAGGAGTGGCGCTACCGTCACGTCAAGATGGTGCAGCGCACGATCGGCGCCAAGTCCGGAACCGGCGGCTCGGCCGGCGCGGGCTACCTGATGACCACGCTCAACCAGCCGCTGTTCCCGGACCTGTGGGCGATCCGGACCGAGTTCTGAGCCGCGACTCCGTGCACACGCCGCAGAGTCTCGGCGCCACGCCCAGCTCGCTCGCGCGCCACTACGCGCGCTTCCGCGTCGCCGAGCGGCTGCGGCTCACCGGTCACTCGCATCAGGCCTGGCCCGACGTCGCGCGCGAGGGTCAGATCGAGGCGTGGGACGACGCCGCGGAGCGCGCGGACGAGAAGTGGGCGCGCGCCGAGAAGAGGCCGACCGCGTGCGCCGCGGCTTCGCCGCCGTGCTCGGCGACCGCGACGGCGTGATCGCCCTCGGCACGAGCACGCACGAGCTCGTGATCCGCTTCCTCTCCGCGCTGCCGCTCGACCGGCGCCCGCGGCTCGTCACCACCGACGGCGAGTTCCACACGCTGCGCCGGCAGCTCGATCGGCTCGCCGAGACCGGCGCGCCTCGAGATCGTCAAGGTGAGCGCCGAGCCCGCGGCGGCGATCGCCGAGCGCCTGATCGCGGCGGTCGACGACCGCACCGCCGCGGTGCTGGCGTCGTCGGTGCTGTTCGCGAACGCGCACATCGTCCCGGGCCTCGACCGCGTGCTCGCGGCCTGCGGTCGAGCGGGCGCCGAGCTGCTGGTCGACGCCTATCATCAGCTCGGCGTCGTGCCGTGCGATCTCGCGCGCGACGGCCTCGACGATGCCTTCGTGGTCGGCGGCGGCTACAAGTACTGCCAGCTCGGCGAGGGCAATCTGCTTCCTGCGCGTGCCGCCGGGACGCGACGCGATGTTCCCGATCGTAACGGGATGGTTCACCGAGTTCGCGCGGCTCGCCGTCCGGCCCGCGGGTGCGGTGCCCTACGGCGAGGGCGCGGCGCGCTGGGCGGGCGCGACCTACGATCCCACCAGCCACTATCGCGCCGCGCGCGTGTTCGACTTCTTCGCCGCGCAGGGCTCACCCCGGCGCTGCTGCGCGAGGTGAGCCGGCGTCAGATCCGGATCCTGGTCGAGCGCTTCGACGCGATCGATCTCGATCCCAGGATCGTGGCGCGCGACGCGGGCGTTTCGCTCGAGGGCATCGGGGGTTTCTGGCGCTGCGCTCGCCCGTGGCGTCGGAGATCTCCACCCGACTCGCCGCGGCCGGTGTCGCGACCGACGTCCGCGGCGATCTCATCCGGCTCGGCCCGGCGCCCTACCTGAGCGACGCCCAGCTCGTTCGCGCCGTCGAGGCGCTGGGTGAAATCGCCCGGACGTAGTGTCGCGAGGCTCAACCCCACGGACGAAATGGTCGAAAACTCGAGGAAGACTCGGGACCGCAGGGATGCTCCCCGGAAGCTCGTCCGTGGGAGGGACTGCGCGTGCGCGCATCGACCGACCTCGCTTCCCGCCTCACCGTTCTCGCCCGGCCGGGCGGGGACCGTGTTCCCCGCAACGTGCTCGTCGCGGCGTCCTCCTGGCACTCGCGGTCGGGCTGGCCGCGGTCCATCGCGGCGCGGTGCTGAGCGGGAGGTCGCGGACATCCACCGACCTTCGACCCGACGATCGAGCGCTACGGCCGGCTCGGACGCCTGGCGCTCGACGTCAGCGCGCCGAGCAACGAGGTCCTCGACACCAATGATCTCGCCGGCGAATCGGCGCGCTCGCAACGGGCGCGCGCCGCCTTCGCCGCGGTGATGGACTCGGCGCGCCGCGACCCCGCGCTGCGCGCGGCGGGAACGTCGGCGACGGGGGTGCGCGCGGATCTCGACGTGCTCGCGGCGGCGATGGACGCGATGGGGAAGGACGTCGACCGCACATTCGCGAGCTTCGAGGTCGGGCCGCCGCCCGACGCCGCGGTGATCGACGGGCACCTCGATCGCATCCACGAGACGGTCGGCCGGCTGATGCGCGACACCGAGGCCGCCGAGGGCGAGCAGCTCGCGCGCCTGCGTGACGGCGTCGCGCGCGACGCGCGCGGGTCGGCGGTCGCGCTGGTCGTGCTCGCGCTGCTCGTGATCCTTGCTGGTGCCTTCGCACTTCGCGTCGACCCCGTCGCCGAGCGCCGGTCGATCGCGCTGCTCGCGTGGCACTCGGTCTGCTCGCCGCGGCGATGGGGCTCGACGCGAGCCGACGCTGGCCCGGGGCGGCCGATCGCATGGTGGAGCGGAGCCGCGCTCGGTCCGAGCGCCTCGCGCGCTACGCCGACATGAGCCGGCTCGCGCTGGCGATGAGCGCGCCCTGCAACGAGGTCTTCGACAGCGGCAATCCGGAGGCCGAGTCGGCGCGATCGCAGAAGGCCCGACTCCGCTTCGGCGCCGAGATGGACTCGGCGCGGCGCGAGCTGGCGCCGATGGCGCCGAGCCTGGCCGCGGCGGCGATGATCGTGGATCTCGAGGCGATCCGCTCGGCCACCGACACGATGCTGGTCGACGTCGATCGCACGTTCGCGAGCTTCGGCGTCGGCCGGCCGCCGGACGTTGCGACCATCGACGGCCACGTGATCCGCATCCACGCCGCGGTCGGCCGGCTGGTGCGTCATGCGCGCGAAGCGGAGACACGAGAGCTGAGCGCGCCGGCCGCGCGCGGGCTCCTGCCCGACGGGCTCTGGGTGGCACTCCTGGTTCTCGTCGCGGCCGGCATCGGCCTCTTCTCCACGGGACGCTTCTCGCGCCGCGTCGAGATCGTGGAGTCGGCGCTGATCGCCGAGCGTCCGAGCGGCGAGCCGGACGCGGAGCATCCGGCTCGCGACGCGGAGCGTGCGCGCGCCGAGGCCGCGGTACGCGAGAGCGAGGCCCGGATTCGCGCGATCCTCGAGGGGGCGTCCGACGGCATCGTCGTCGCCGACGAGCGCGGCGCGATCACCACCGCGAACCCCGCCGCCGAGCGGATCTTCGGCTTCCGCACGGGCGAGCTGATGGGGCGTCACGTGAGCGAGCTGCTGCCCGGAAACGCACGCGGCCGCCGGCGCGGACGACGCGCTGTCCGAGGTCGAACCCGCGCCCGGCCCTTTCTCGGTCAATGGCGGGACCCACGAGATGGTGGGCCTCCCGCCGCGACGGCGTGTGCTTCCCGCTCGAGCTCTCGGTCAGCGCGACCGAGATCGCCGGCGCGCGAGTGTGGACCGGCATCGTGCGGGACGTCTCTGACCCGCAAGCAGGCGGAGCGAGTGAAGTCGCGTCAGGAGCGCTACCGCGAGTCGCTCGCCGCGGATGCGTCGCTCGGTGAAGCGCTGGCCGAGCTCGCGCAAATGCTCGAGGAGCAGCACGCCGGCGCGATGTGCATGATCCTCGCGTCCTCGGGCGTGGACCGTCCGCGCGTCGTCGCCGCGCCCAGCATGCCCGAGGATCTCGCGCGCGAGCTCGAGGCGCTCGAGATCACGCCGTGGGCGTGTCCCTGGGCCGCCACGCTGCGCGAGAGGCGCGCGTCGTGGTCGAGGACACCGCGACGCATCCCGCGTGGTCGAACTCGCGACGGCTCGCGCGGTCGCACGGCCTGCGGTCGTGCTGGTGCGAGCCGATCGTCGACGACTCCGGTCGGGTGCTCGGTGCGCTCGTGACCTTCCGCCGCCGCGTCCACGCGCCCGGCGCATTCGAGGTCGAGCTCGGCGCGTCGGCGGCCCACCTGGCCGCGGTGGCGCTCGCGCGCGCGACGCCGAGCGCGGTGGTCGACGCCGACTCGCGCGATCGGGGGGCGCCGTCCCGCGGGATCGCCGCGGCGTTCAGGTCGGTGGCCCTGATGCGGTAGGTTCCGGTCTCCGATCCGGTCCCACCGTGACCAGGAGACCCGATGAACACCATCCACTCGATCCGACGTCTGTGCGCGATCGCCGCGCTGGCGGCGCTGCCGTGGGCCGCCACACCCGCCCACGCGCGCGAGGGCGACTTCGTGATGCGCCGTTTCCGTTTCCACTCGGGCGAGACCCTCCCCGAGCTCCGCATCCACTACCTCACGCTCGGCCAGCCGCGGCGCGACACGCACGGGCGCACGAGCAACGCGGTGCTGATCCTCCACGGCACCGGCGGAACCGGCCGGCAGTTCATGTCGCCGCAGTTCGCCGGTGTGCTCTACGGCAGGGCGCGACGCTCGACACGACGCGCTGGTTCGTGATCCTGCCCGATGGGATCGGGCACGGACGGTCGAGCAAGCCGAGCGACGGGCTCCACGCGCGCTTCCCGCACTACGACTACGACGACATGGTCGAGGCGCAGTACCGGCTCGTGACCGAGCGCCTCGGTGTCCAGCACCTCGCGCTCGTGATGGGGACGTCGATGGGCGGCATGCACACCTTCGTCTGGGGCGAGGCGCACCCCGACTTCATGAGCGCGCTGATGCCGCTCGCCTGCCTGCCGGTGCGCATCGTGGGCCGAAACCGGCTGTGGCGGACGATGGTGAAGGACGCGATCCGGAACGATCCGGTCTGGCAACGGCGGCGAGTACACGAGCCCGCCGCTCGCGGGCTGCGCACCGCCCAGGATTTGCTGATCGTCGCCGGCAGCGCGCCGCAGTTCATGCAGAAGAGCCTCGCCACTCCCGACTCGGCCGACCGCTATCTCGCCGGCGTGCTCGGACCCAGCTGCCCGCGCTCGACGCGAACGATCTGCTCTACCAGGTCGACGCGTCGCGCGACTACGACCCCTCGCCCCAGCTCGAGCGCATCCGCGCACGGCTGATCCACGTCAACTCCGCCGACGACTTCATCAACCCACCCGAGCTCGGCATCGCCGAGCGCGAGATCCAGCGCGTCGCGCGCGGCCGCTTCGTCCTGATCCCCGCCAGCGAGGCCACACGCGGCCACGGCACGCGCACACCTGGGCCGCGCTCTGGCAGGAATTACCTCGCCGAACTGCTCGAGCCGGCGGAGCACTGATTAGGCGCTCGTCGGTGATCGACGCGCGGCGGTGCCCGTCCCGGTAACCCCTCGCGGGGCGGTGAGGCGAGGGTCGCTTGGTGAGGACGATGCCCCGGCCTCCTGCCGGTGCTTCGCTCTCTCTCGATGTCCTCCCAGGCCGTCCTGGCCTCCGGACATCTCGAGACGCCTCACCAAGCGACCCTCGCCTCACCGCCTGTGGCGCCTGCATGGATGCTCGGGACTTCGCGACATACCGCCAAGCCGCAGCAAGCCTTCGCGTTGCGCCGCCCGACGCGCGGCCGATCAACTCCGGGTCAAGCCTGCGGCGAGATCCTTTTCGTCGGTGGCCGGGACGCCTCGTCCGACGCGTCCGTCTGTGGTGGCCACCGACCGGAGGAGGAAATCATGTTCGCTCGCCGCACACATCACGCTTCGAGTCCGCGCGCGGCGCGGTCCGTCCTGTTCGTACTCCTGTTCGCCGCCCTTGGCGCGAGCACGGCGCTCGCCGCCACACCCGGCGGCGACACGCTGAGCGCCGCGCATCCGACCGGAACGTGGACCGGCTCGATCAGCGGCGCCGGCACCGGGGAGGGCACCTGCGTCGACGGGGTGAGCTGCGACAGCTTCAAGGTCGTGCTCGCGCCCGGCGATTACACCGGCAAGCAGATCAACGTCACGATCACCTGGACCGTGCCGGCGTACGATTACGATCTCTACGTCCACGTGGGGACGCTGCGGGGACCCGGGCTGCCGTCCTCGGCGGGACCGCCGCCCGCGACGTCCGAGCAGGTGCACGTCGGCATCGATCCGCCGGTCGTGACCACGCCGCGCGTGTGGTGGGCGCACATCCAGGCCGCGACCGTTCCGCCGGCGCAGAGCTATCAGGGCTCCGCGGCGATCGTGAGCTCGCCGCCCTCGCCCGTCGTCACGCACCTGCCGGGCTCGATCCCGTTCTCGCACAACGTGCCGCTGTACGCGCGCGGAACGGTGCGGACGCTGGAGCCGAGCGTGCGCGTCGACGTGCGCGGTAACTGCTACGTCAGCGGCATTCGCGGCGCGCCCGCCGGCGTCGACCTGTGGCGCTTCGATCTGAACCCGGCGAGCGCCGGGTTCGATCCCGAGATGCGGAGCGGCGTCTACCTCGGCCAGCCCGACGCGTTCCAGCAGCAGGGCGCCGAGGACTCGACCGCGGGCGGCGCCGACGGCGGCGGCGACATCGACATCGCGACCAGCTTCCCGACCTCGCCCGGCGAGACGCCGGTGGTGACCATGGTGAGCCTCGCGGTGGCGAACATCTCGTCCAACCTGTCGACCGATCGCGGCCAGACCTTCCAGCACAATCCCGCGTCGGCGCAGATCGCGTCCGACGATCGGCAGTGGATCGAGGCCGACGGTCCGAACGACGTCTACATGCTGTATCGCGCCCCGGTTCCCGCCAGCGCACTGTTCGTCCAGAAGTCGACGGATCACGGCCTGACCTGGGGGCCGGCGTCCGCGGTGATCGACAACAACAACCCGATCAGCACCTCGCCCGGCTACATCGACATCGACCACGCCGACGGCACGCTCTACGTGTCGCACCAGAACGACAACGCGCTCTACGTCAGCCATTCGTCCGACGGCGGGAACACGTGGGCCACACGGTTGGTCGACGGGCTGACCGCGCACGGCCACCTGTTCGATCCGGTGAAGGTGGGCGATGACGGGACCGTGTACGCGGCGTGGTCGAACGACCGGCACATCTATTACTCGTTCTCGACCGACCACGGCGACACCTGGACCGCGCCGGCGGCGGTCGACGATGCCGGCCAGACGCTCACCAACGTGTTCCCGTGGCTCGAGGCGGGCAGCGCCGGACGGGTCGACGTGGTGTGGTTCGGCACGCCCAGCCCGAACATCAGCGCCGCCGAGTGGGACGTGTACTTCGCACAGAGCATGAACGCCAACAGCGCGACCCCGGTGTTCCGGCAGCAGAAGATCTCCGACCACAAGATCCACGGCTCGAACATCAGCGAGGGCGGGCTCACGGGCTCGGCCAATCGCAATCTCGGCGACTACTTCCAGATCGCCTACGACCCGCAGGGCGCCGCGGTGATCGCGTTCGCCGACGACCACAACGACTTCGACGGCAACACCTACGTCGTGCGCCAGCTCGCGGGGCCGAGCCTGCTCGCCTCCGCCAACGGCAACGGCACGGTGATCCCGGTCTCGTCGACCGAGCCGCCGCTCTACGCGCTCGATCTGCCCGAGGTCACGGATCCGATCCACGACGCGATCGTCCAGACCCAGCCGGTGCCGACGGACAATCCCTTCGACATCGTCTCGATCACCTACTTCGCCGATCGCAACGGCCCCGACGCCCCGTATCTCGGGGCGCGCATGACGCTCTCGGGGCTCACCGCGGCGCCGCCGGCCGGCAACTGGCGCATGGCGTTCACCGCCAACGCGCCCTGGATCACCGACCAGCGTCCGACCGGGGTCTCCGACCACGGCGACATGTTCTACCTGCTGGTCTCGGACTCGAGCGGCGTGCCGAGCATCACCTTCGGCACCGCCTACCGCGACTCCGCGCCGGTGACGTCCCCGGCCACGGCGGCCTACGTGATGGCCTATCACTTCGTGGGCCTCGCCGACTCGGGCGGGATCGACACGACGACGAGCTCGGTGTGGGCCAAGGTGGCGGTGTCCAAGCTCAACGCGCTGATCCCCGCCGGTCACGCGCCGATCGCGCAGTGGTCGTGGCTCGGCGGGCTGCGCGGCTCGGCGGCCACGAGCGGCGGGGGGCCGCGCGACAACACCCGCGGCGGGCTGTTCAACTTCCTCGTCAACTTCGATCACGCCGCGGTCGGCGTGACGCCGACCGACGGCGCACCGCGTCTCGCGATGAGCATCGCGCCCAATCCCGCGCGCGGCCCGAGCGAGCTGTTCTTCACCGCGCCGGCCGCGGGCCACGCGACGCTCGCGCTCTACGACGTCCAGGGACGCATGGTGCGCACGCTGCTCAACGGCCGCGTCGAGCGCGGCGCGCACCGGTTACGCTGGGACGGACGCGACGCCTCCGGCGCGCCCGCCCAGGCCGGCGTGTACTTCGCGCGCTTCCAGCTCGAACATCGCGAGCTGCGGTCGCGGCTTGTGGTCATGCGGTAATCGCGACCGAGTTCGCACGCTCGGTCTCTGCGCGCGGCAACGCCTGTCCGGGTAACCCCGTCGCGGGGCGGCGAGGCGAGGGGGTCGCTCGGTGGGACGCGAAGCTCCGGCATCCTTCTGTGAAGCGGCCCCGGTCGGTCAAGGGTCTGGTGTGGTTCGATTTCAGTTTCTCCGGGTGGGGTCCTCACGAGGTTTCACTCAACCTTCTGTCCGCGCTCTCGGGTGACGACACGGTGGTCGTCGGCGCAAGGGGGTTCGTGGGGACGAGGCGCACACTGCCGGTCGACCCTCGACTGTGGCCATGGATGCCGTCGCGCTCATCGTCCCTTGCTGTGTTTCCTCGTGTTGAGCCCGATACCGATTCGATGTGAGATCAAGCCACCTCGGCGAGTTTCCGGGGACGCCCTATGCGTTGTTGATCGAAGTCCCGATCATCCCGCCACATCGCATAGAGGATCCCGGCCAACCGTCGAGCGAGCGCTACCGCCGCGATGGTCCGGCCGCGCCGGGTGCTGATCTTCGTGGTCCAAGCCTGGAGTGGGACGACGCTGGTCTTCGAGCGACGCATCATGAGTCGCCAGGCGGTCTCGACCAGCAGCCACCGCACCCGTTTGTCGCCGGTCTTGGCGATGCGGCCGCGCAGCTGATGCTCACCCGAGCTCCGTTCACGCGGCACCAGTCCAAGATAGCTCTCCACTTGGTGGGCGTTGCGGAACCGCCGTACGTCATCCAGCGCGGCAACGAACGCCAACGCCGTGATCGGGCCGACCTGGGGCGCACTCTGCAGGCGTTGCACGATGGGGTCGGTCTTGGCCGTGCGCACCAGCCTGCGGTCGGCGGCCTCGATCTCATCATTGACCAGCGTCATCACCCGGAGGAGCGGCTGCAGCTGCGTGCGCAGCTCCGGCTCGAGCGCCAACTCTTCGACCCGGGTCACGAACGTGGAAGCGTCTCCGCTCCGCAGCCGGTACCCCTCGCCGCGCAGTCGCGCGCGAATCACGCTGATGTAGCGAGTGCGGGTCCGCACCAAGGCATCGCGTGTCACCAGCTCCGCGCGTACTTGCCGCCGTGCCTCGCTGGTGCGGTGGGCACGACGGAACAGTCCCTGCACGCTGGCGCTGGCTAGCGCTCGCGCGTCCCGCCGGTCGGTCTTGTAGGCACGGTGTCGGTGGCCGTACATCGGCGTGTAGTTGGGATCCGCCACCACCACCTGGTAGCCGCGCTGCTCCAAATGTCGCGCCACCCACTCGCTCTCGCCGCATGCCTCCAACAGGACTTGGGCCCCTGGCCATGCGGCGAGCGCCAACTCGATCGTGTCACGTCGGGTCGTGACCCGAGTCTCGGCCAGTACTTCTCCGGTCTCTACGATCACGCAAATCTGGCTTTCCATCTTGTGCAGGTCGATGCCAACATGGGTCACGGCTGGCCTCCATGGCTGTGCGCCTCAGAGCGCGTTCCTGGAATGTGGCGCCCACGGCGACCACGTTACCGTGAGGCCAGCCGCTTCATCCCATCTGCCGGGGCTTCGCTCACTCTCGCGCCCTCCCAGTCCATCCTGGCCTGCGGGCGTCTCGAGAGCTCTCCCAAGCGACCCCCTCGTCTCACCTCGCCCCCAAATGGGCGAAGACGCAAGAGCTGAGCGGCTACTTCGCGGCGCGTGGCGCCGGGTAGACCTCGCCGTTCTGCGTCCAGTCGAGCCGCTCGATGCGGCCGTCGGCGCCCGGCACGCCGCGGATGCGGCCGTAGTCGCGGGGCGAGAACAGATCGCCTTCGGTCGTCGGCAGGAGCACCCAGTCGTTGGCGTAGAGCGCGCCGTTGCGTAACCGCGTGTCGAGCCGGATGCCGTTGCCGAGCACGAACACGCCTTCGTAGCCGCGCCAGTCGGCGGCGTTGAACGGCTTCGGGTCGAGCGCGGGAAGCGTCGGTGGCGCGACCGTGTCGCCGGCGGCGAGTCGCGGGACGGCGGCGCGCAGGAGATCGGGTGCGCCGGTGGCGAGGTTCGAGACCATCACGATGTCGAGACCCGAGGCGCTGTCCCAGACCGCGAACGCCTTGAATCCACCGGTGCGCCCGCTGAACTCGAGCCGGCCGCCGCGCACGAACGACTGGCGCATCCCCTCGCCGAGCCGACCGCTCACCACCGCCTGGACCATCCGGATCGAGATCGCCCGCGGTGGACCACACCGAACCCGCGCCGACCAGACCCGACAGGTCCTGAACGGCGCGTTCTCGGTGCCGCGTGGGCCGGGCGCGCAGCTCGCCGCGCGGCCGGGCAGGATCACGCGCGCGTCGACGTGCGACGAGCGGGTCATGCCGCTCGGCCGGAACACGTGCTCCTCGAGCAGCGTCTCGTAATCCTGCCCCGAGACGATCTCGAGGATGCGCGCGAGCACCGTGTAACCGCCGGAGCTGTAGCTCGAGCGGGATCCCGGCGCGAAGTCCAGCGGCAAACGCTTCGCGATCTCCACCATCTGTGCCGCGGTCATCGGCTGGGTGGCGAGGCTGTCCGGCACCAGCTCGTGCGGGATGCCGGAGCGGTGGCGGAGCAGGTGCTCGATCCGGATCGAGTCGCCGCGCGGAAAGTCGGGGATCCAGCGCGCGATCGGGTCGTGCTCGGCGAGCTTCTTCTGCTCGATCAGGTCCATCGCGATCTTGGCGGTCATCGGCTTCGTGATCGAGGCGACGTTGAATCGCGTGGTGGCGGTCACCGGTTGGTCGAGCTCGATGCTGGCCTTGCCGTAGAAGCGCTCGAGCACGACTCTCCCGCGCCGCGTGAGCAGGAGCTCGCCCGAAAGGTGACCGGCGCCGACGAGCGGTCGCGCGTACGCGTCGATCGCGCGGGCGAGGTCGGCATCGGATCGTTTCGCGGCGGCGGACGGAGCCGGCCGCGCGGGGCTCGCGGTCACGATCACGGTCGCGACCAGACCGATCGGGATCGCGAGTCCACCTACGAGGACGCCGCGCGGGAGAAGTGGGAACATGCGCTGGAGGCTACCCGGGGCCGCCGGGCCGGTCTATCACGCGGTGAGCGTGCTGACCGGTTCCAACCCCGGACGGACCCGGCGTATCCAAGCTCCCGAAACCCTTGGGCGCGGCGCGTTCCTTCCCGCGGCCCCACCGATACGGAGACCGATCATGCAAGATCCATCGAAGCACCAGGCGCCGCCGGGAGCGGCCCTCGTCCTGCTCCTCCTCGGAATCGGCTGCACCTTCCTCGGCGCGCCCGGCGCTTCGGTCGCCGCCGAGTCCGGACTGCGCGGGCAGTGGACCCTCGAGGCGGCCCCGGGCAAGGCCGAGGTCCAGCTCGGCCTGAAGCTCAAGCAGAAGGGGGTTACGAGCAGTGGGGGACCGGGATCCCGCTGGTCAGGCTCGAGGGACTCTCGGCCGCGGACCTCACTTCGCACTCGGCCGCGGTCCAGTTCCGGCTGCATCGCGCCGCCGGAACCTTCGAGTGCGACGGCCGCGTTGCCGATGGCCAGGGCGCCGGCATGTTCGAGCTGACCCTCGACCCCGGCTTCGGCGACGAGCTCGAGAAGCGCGGCGTCGGCCGTCCGACGGCCGAGCAGCAGACGAGCCTGGCGCTCGCGGACGCCAGCCTCGATCTGCTCGACGAGCTCGAGACGCAGAAGTACCCGACCCCGACGGTGAAGACGTTCGTGACCCTGGCCGAGCACGGCGTCGACGTCGAGTTCGTGCGCGGGCTCGCGACTCTGGGCTATCACCTCGAGTCGCTCGACGACCTGGTCGAGGCGCGCGACCACGGCGTCGACCCCGGCTACATCCAGGGGATCGAGCAGGCGGGCTATCGCGGGCTATCGATGAGCGAGCTGGTCACCGCCCGCGACCACGGGGTCGATCCCGAGTACGTCGCGGCGCTGCGGGAGGCCGGCTACCGACGGGCTGGCGCTCGACGACGTCATCCGGGCGCGCGACCACGGCGTCGATCGCGCGTACCTCACGTGGATGCGCAAGGCGGGATACAAAGGAATGACGCTCGACGCGATGGTCGAGGCGCGGGACCACGGCGTCGACCCCGACTACGTCGGCGGGCTCGAGGAGGCCGGCTTCGACCGGCTCACGATCGAGCAGCTCATCCACGCCCGCGACCACGGCGTCGACGGCGCCTACGTCAGCGGCATGGGTCGCGCCGGGTACACCAAGTCCACGCTCGATGAGCTGGTCCGCGCCCGCGATCACGGCGTCGACGAGTCCTACGCGCGGAAGATGCAGAAGCTTCACGGCAAGATCGAGCTCGACGAGCTGGATCTCGATGCGCGACCGCGGCGAGGACTGAGTCTCCTCGACGGGTCGACGAAGCACCCCCGGGCTCCGCTGCCGGAGCCCGGGGGATGAGTGGGTTCGCGCTATCGCGCGGCGGCGGCGCTCGTGAGGCGGGCGCTCATCGTGATCTCGGCCTTGAGCAGCCGCGAGATCGGGCAGCCCTTCTTGGCGTTCTCGGCCGCCTGCTCGAACTTCGCGGGATCGGCGCCCGGAACGTCGGCGGTGACGTCGAGGTGCACCGCGGTGACGGTGAATCCCGCCGCGTCCTTCTCGAGCGTGACCGTGGCCTGGGTCTGGATGCTCTTCGGCGTCATTCCCGCGGCCTGGATCTGGCCCGAGAGCGCCATCGAGAAGCAGCCCGCGTGAGCGGCCGCGATCAGCTCCTCGGGATTGCTGCCCGGCGCTTCCTCGAACCGCGTCTGGAAGGAATACGCGATCTGCTTCAGCGCTCCGCTCGCGGTCGAGAGCGTTCCATTGCCGTCCTTGAGGCCGCCGTTCCAGATGGCCGTCGCGTTGCGCTTCATCGTAACCTCCGTGGTTTCGTGGTGTCGGTGGGGACGGAGCGGCGCTCTCGCCGTCCGTCGGAGCGAAGCTACGTCCGGTGTCGGCGCGCGGCAAGCCGGCGATGTTATGGTGAGCGCAATTCCGTTCCGCTCGCCCGCAAAGGAGACGCCCATGTCCGATCCCCGTTATCCGTACGCCACGCATCTCGACGCGTTCGCCTTCCGCGCCGCTCGAGCGCATCGATGTCCAGGGGCTGGTCGACGCCTGCACCGACCGCTGGTACAACCAGACGCTGACGCGCGTCAACGATTCGGTGGTCCGCCTCGGCGTGATCCAGGGCGAAGTACCACTGGCACCACCACGACGACGAGGACGAGTTCTTCTACGTCGTCGAGGGTCGGCTGATCGTCGATCTGAAGGATCACTCGGTCGAGCTCGCGCCGCGTCAGGGCTTCACCGTGCCGCGCGGCGTCGAGCATCGCACTCGCGCGCCCGAGAAGACGGTCATCCTCATGTTCGAGGCCGCCGGCGTGGCGCCGACCGGAGACTAGCGACACTAGAGTCCCGACATCCTCCGCAGCACAGCCCTCACCGTCGAGCTGAGGCCGTTCGAATCGAGCGCGCGCTCGAGTGCCCTGGCTTCGCGCTGTGCGACGTAGAGGCGGTCGAGGTCCTCGGGCGCCAGATCCCACCACGCCGGCGGCGGCACCGGCCGGCCCTCGGCGTCACGGTCGCGGTAGGCCGTGATCGAGGCCTCGATCAGCGCGTCGCGCTCGTCGGGGGTCACGCGGGGAACTCCTCGGGTGAGAGGCCGCGGGACTCGAGGCAGCGCCGCATCTGCCGGCGCGCACGGACGATGTTCTGGAGGAAGGTGTTGAGCGTCATCCGCAGGAGCGCCGCGATCGCGACGTCGGGGAGACCGCCGACGCTCTCGATCCGCGCCTCGAGCGCGCGCGCGGCTTGCCCGCGAGGCGCTTCAGGCATTCCCGGATCAGCGCTCTGAGACGCGGATCCGGCACCGGGTCGGGATCGACCGGAACCTCGGGGAGATCCTCCGGCGGCAGGAACCGCTGACGCTGGAGCCGTCGCGCCTCGGAGCGCGCCACGTTGCGGGCGATGCCGATCGCGAACCGGAGCGAAGCATTCTCGCCCGTCAGCTCGAGGCCGCGGTCCTGCGCGAACACCCACATGCGCAGCAGCGTCTCCTGCACCACCGACTCGACGTCGACCGCGCGCGCGAACGGCCGCAGGCTCGCGCGGATGGGACGCTCGGCGCGCCCCATCCATTCCGCGAACGCCTCACGGTCGCCGCCGCAGACGCGGCCGAACGCCAGGTCGATCACCGTCATGCCGAGCCCGAATCGCGCAGGCTGGCGATCTCCTCCAACCGCTCGCGCCACTGGATCCGGCGCTGCGACATCCGATCGAGCAGGGCGATCAGCGCGTCGATCTCGGTCGCGAGATCGGAGTCCGTTACCTGAGCGCTCGATCGTTCCCGCAACCGCCGCGCCATCTCCTTCACGCGGTCGCGATCCGGCTCGTCGAGCTCCTCGAGTTGGTCCCGCTCGGCGCGATGCTCGGCCGCCACCGCCAGCGTCTCGCGGATCGGCACGGTTGCGATCCGGGCGAGGGCGTCGTCCAGACGCTTCCAGAGACCACGATGAAGCGGACCCTTGTCGAGCTTCCGCCGCAGCTCGCGCAACTGATCGGCGAGGACGCTCAGGAAGTCTCGGACGGGCGGGTCCATGCGACGTGCGATCTGCTTCAGGACGCCGAGGTCGCGAGCCATTCTCGGCATCGCCATCGTCTGCTTGGCCATCACGGTCGCCATGAACCCGATGCCCTCGAACCCCACCCCCACGCCCTCCGCCGACACCCCGTACGGCATCTCCACCGCCAGCCGCTGGCGGCGACGCGGCGCGCTGGGATCGATCGACGGCTCCTCGGCGATCGCGACCAGGCTGGTGCGACGGCTGACGATCCGATGCCGCATGCCGAGGGCCTCGACTTCCTCGTCGATCGAGCCGACGAGACCGCCGGTCATGGACAGCTCGACCTCGGCGATCGCTTCGCGACCGAACAGCGCGCCGATGGGCAGGGGCGCTCCCGTCAGGCGCCGCGAGCGGGCGCGCCGCGAGGTCGATCCGCCGCGTCCACGGCGCGCTCGTTCCGGCGAGCCGTCCGCGCACGGTGACGAACCCGCCCTCGCGACGGAGCTCGACCGGGATCACCCGGGGCTCGCCGGCGAAGACGTCGCGCGGCCGCCCGATCGCGGTGGCGGCGAGTGCCGTGCCCTCGATCACGATCTCGGTGAGCATCGGCCGGGCGGTGGCCGCGCGCAGCCGTCGCGCCGCCTCGCCGGCCGCGCGACGGTCGTTCGACAGCACCTCGGTTCCGCGTCCGGCGCGCGCGATCCCCGCGGTCAACGTGCGGTTCGGCGCGGCGCCGATGCCGACGACGTGAACGCGCGAGGATGCCGGCAGCCGCTCTAGCAGCGTGCGCATGACCTCGCCCTCGAACCCGATCTGGCCATCGGTGACCAGCACGACCTGACGCTGTGATCCCTCGCGCAGCGGCTTCAGCGCCTCGGTGAGCGCGTTCGCCATCTCGGTGCCGCCGCTGGCTTCGAGATCCCGGAGCGCGCGCACGGCGCGCTCGAGCTCCCGGGCTTCGCCGCGACCAGCCCGCGCGTCAAGCCTCGAACCTGGTTCGCGAACGCGAGCAGCTCGAACCGGTCCCCCGGGCTCGAGGCTCGCGAGCAGCTCCGCGACGATGTCCTTGGCGGTTTCAGAGCGGATCGCCGGTCATCGATCCGCTGGCGTCGATCAGCACGGTGAGATCGCGCGCCAGGCTCGGATGGGTACCGTCCGGCGGCGTCACGGTGAGGAGCGCGTAGCGACCGTCGTCGCCCGGAAGGCCGACGCCCTCGGACACAGCTCAAGCCGACCTCGCCGGTCGCGGCGGGCCACCGCAGCACGACGTCACGGTCGAGGCGCGCCGCCTCGGTCAGGCGCGCGCGCCGGTTCGTGATCCGCGACCGAGACCTCGATCGCGTGGCTGGGCGAGGTGACGCTCGACGCGCCCTCCAGGCGATCGCCGATCACCGCTTCGATGGTGAGCCGTGTGGGGATCGCGCCGTCGCCGTCACGATCGGGATCGAGGCGCTCGGCGTCCGGGACCCGGCCCGGAGCACCGTGATAGCGGACGTTGGTGACCGAGGGAAGTGGAACTCCCACCGCGCCGGATCCGCCTCGTCGCCCGGGACGAAGAGCAGCGGCTGGATCACGCGGATCTCGACGCTGACCGAAGCACCCGTTGGCACGTTGCCGAGCCGCTGCTGGAACGTGTCGGCGCGATCCTCCTCGAGCAGGCCGGCGGTCTTGCCCTCGAACAGGGCGTTGCGATACCGCTGCTCGGCACGCTCGCGCCGCTCGATCTCGCCGCGGATCAGGCGATCGCCGATCCGGATGTCGTACCCGAGCACCGCGCCGTCGGCGGGCAGCGGCAGGACGTAGAGCACCTCGAGCGCTTCGGCGTGCGGGTTCGAGAACTCCTGGGTCAGCGAGGTGAAGGCGATGCCGCCTTCGGCCTGCGTGCGGATGCCGGCGGAGACGAGCGGGTAGCGGCGGCCGTCGACGCTGACCAGCCGCGGCGCGCGTTTCGTCTCGACCGATTCGAGCTCCTGCGATGCCATGACGTTCCTCCTCCTCGTCGCCGGACCCCGGAGCCTCGTGCCCCGGTCCGGTGACGTCAACGGTTCATGTCGCGGAGGATGAATCGGGTGACACTCTTTTTCGGGGAAGCGGTCCGAAGCTTGGCACGGCGGCCGGGGCTAGCCGATCCGCGAGCCCCGGCGGATCGCGGCGTAGGCGACCCAGAGCGCCGCGGCGACCGCGAGGCACGCGCCGAAGGGGCCCGGATACTCGAACAGGAGCAGCCCGACGCTCCGGACGTGACCCCGCTCGAACGAGATCCGCGTGGCCAGCGCCATGGACGTGAAGGCGATCGCGAGCCCGAACACCCAGCGCAGGAGTCCGAGCCGCCGGCGGGTGCGTTCGAGGGCGCGGAGCTCGAGGTTCATGGGCAGCGCGGGACGAACGTCGGCCAGCGCTCCGGACTCGAGGTCGCGAACGCGACGCGCCAGCTCCGGGTCGCTCCTCAGGTGCTCCTCGACCAGCTCACGCGTCTTGGCACTCGCCTCGCCCGACACGTAGACAGGCAGCAGATCCTGGATGACCTCGCGCGGCAGCGTCACGAGTCCGTCCTCGGCACGGCGCACTCGACATGGACACGCAACATTACGCCTCCCTCACGTGAGCGATCGCGAGCCGCGCGCGATGGATCTTGACCTTGACCGACGCGAGCGAGATGCCGAGCGCCCGCGCGATCTCGTCGTAGGGCATGTCGTCGTTCGCCCGCATGAGCAGGGCGGCGCGGTCGACCTCGGGCAACGTTTGAAGCGCCGCGAGCACCACCGCGAGCTGCGAGTCCTCCTCGGCCCGCGCCTCCGGCCCCTTCTCCGGCGCCCGCAGGTTGTCGCTCAGCGGCACGTGCCGTCCGGCGCGCCGCAACGAGTGGAGGAACAGATGCCGCGCGATCGTGAACAGGTACCCCTTCACCGTCGCCATGCGGATGGGCTCCGGGGAGGTGAACGCTCGAACGAAGGTCTCGGCCACGATGTCCTCCGCGTCGCTGCGGTTGCCGGAAAGGTAGAGCGCGAACCGATACACGTCCGGTGCGTGAGCGCGATAGAGCTCATTGAAGTCCGTCAAACGGCCGCCTCGTCGCCCCCATCGCCATCAGATCCGGAAGATGCCGCTCGCGATGTCCGTCCATGCGTGAGCGATCATGCCGGGTCGCAGGCTCTTCCGTCGCGCCGCGACCACGCCCATGATCACGCCGTACAGCGTGATCGTCGCGCAGGCGCGCACACCCTGGTAGCCGTGCGTGATCCCGAACAGCGCCGCCTGGAGCGCGACCGCGAACGCGATCCGATGCGTGAACGCGAGGAACTGCGACTGGAAGTAGCCCCGGAAGACCAGCTCCTCCGAGAAGCCCGCGCTCAGCGACAGCGCGATCCACATCAAGATCTCCAAGGGCCGGTGGGGAAGCAAGCTCCGCGGCGAGGCGGCGTGATCGGCGGCGAGCACGTGATCGATTCCCAGGCTCGCGAGCGTCCACACGCCCCAGATCCCGGCGGCGAGCAGCAGATCGCGGGCGACGTCCATCGGGCGCGCCCAGCGTCCGCCGATCAGGTCGCGCACGCTCGTCCCGGCGCGGGCCCCACCTCGCACGACGTAGAGCACGAGCCCCCATTCCATGAGGAGCAGCGGGAGGTAGACCCAGGCGAGGTTGCCGGGACGCGGAAGCGTCTCGTGGCCGGCCCCGGCCGCCCGGTGCTGGAGCATCGCTCCCCACGCCGCGACGGCGAGCATCACGCCGATCAGACGATCGTGTGTCTCGCCGTCGCGACCGGGCGAGACGAGGGGGAACGGCGGCCGAGGGGAGCGTGGCGGTGGTCATGGGGTCTCCTTCGTCGATCGAGCCTGGGGCTCGGGGTGGAGATGCGAGCAACGTCACCCCATGTATCCACGAGACCCCGGAAAGTTACCGGCCTTCGCTTCCGCCGGTTGCGATAGATTTCGGGCTCTCCCGCCTGTCATCTCCCCGATCCGAGGGCCCGCCGTGAGCACCATCCGCTTCCTGCCGTCGTCCGACTTCGCCGACCCCGAATTGGCCGATCTCTTCACCCGCGCCTACGCCGGCTACTACACGACCCTCGCCGTCGACGGCCCGGGCTTCCGCCGGATGGTCGAGCACTGGGACATCGACCTGGCCGCATCGCGGGTGGCGGTCGACGGGGATCGGCCGGTCGGTCTGGTCCAGCTCGGGGTTCGCGGCGACCGGGGATGGATCGGCGGGATGGGATGTCGTCGCCGAGGGGCGGGGGAGCGGGCTCGGCGCTCGGCTCATGGACGAGGCGATCGCGTCGGCCCGAAGCCTCGGGCTCGCGACCATCGATCTCGAGGTGCTGGTCCAGAACCAGGAGGCGATCCCGATCTACGAGCGCTGCGGTTTCGTGCGGACGCGCCGGCTCGTGGTCCTCGGGCGTGACGCCGGTCCAGGCCCGTCGGGCGAAAGCCGGACGGCGGTCGAGGAGATCGACGTGGCCGCGGTGATCGCCGGATGGGACCGGTTACATTCGGTCCCGTCGCCGTGGCAACGGTCGCGCGAGGTCATCGGCCGCCTGTCCGACGGGATCGAGGCCCGCGGCGTCATGGACGATCGCGGCATCGTGGCCGGCGTCATCGCCCAGGCGAGGCCGGGGGTGATCCAGATCGTGGACTTGCCGATGTCGCGGGAGGCGTCACCCCGAGCCCTCGAAGCCGCGCTCGCCAAAAGTCTCGAAGTCCACGCCGATCGGCCCCACGTCCTGGCCAATCTGCCCGAGGACGACCCGGCCTTTCCCGTGATGACGTCGATGGGATTCGGCGAGCGGCACGCGCAGCACGAGATGAGGCTCGTCCCGCGCCGATGAGCATCACGCGCCCGGCGAATTGAATCGTTGACAAGTCACGGAGCCGAGGCGGATGCTCTCCCCAGCGCCAGTGGTCGCCGGGAAGCATCCCTCCGGACCCAGGTTCTGCTCGCCGCACACCCCACGCTGGGTGCGCACCATCTCGAGTCCGCCGTGCAGCGAATCGGACTCCATTCGCTTCGCTTGAGAGGGAGGTGCCGATGCGTCATTGTTCGCTACCACGTTTCACCGCTCCCCGTTTCGCGCCTCGTCGTTCTCGCCTTGGTCCTGCTGCCGGCGCTGTCACTGGCCGCGCCGTGCACGGTGCCCGAGACGGGAAGCGGCACGGTGTTCCTGCCGCCGCCGAATTGCGGGTACCTGAGCCCGACCGACGTTCACATGATCATCGACGGCCTGCCGCCGGGCACGACGATCCAGGTCGCGGTCCAGCACGAGCGGTTCTTCAACGTCACGCATGATCCCGATCCCGCGATTCCGGGAGGCGAGGTCGAGAAGTTCGGCTCCTCCCTGCGGCTCACCCTGGACGGCACGGGCACCCTCACCGGGTTCCACCGGAACATGATCGTCCAGGCGACTTGCGAGACTCACACCGGCCCGCACACGCCGGGTAATCCGGTCCAGTCTTTCGACACCGAGATGTTCGCGCTCCAGGGCCAGCTTCCGCCCGGCGATCCGGACTTCGACCTGCTGCGCATCACGGCGGGTACGGGCTTCGGGATGCCGAGCCCGGGTCACACCACGCTGACGCTCGCAAGCGGCGGGCACGACTGGAACGTCGACAGCTTCTTCGACATCACCTACCGGATCGACTTCGTCGGCCATCCGGGCGGTCCGCTTGGCGGCCACTCGGGCAGCACGACGGGAACGATCCGCATGGGCACCGGCCAGCCGGCGCCGCCGCCACCCGGCCCGTGCCAGGTGCTCGACAACGGCACCGGCACCGTCGATCTTCCGCCGCAGGGCTGCGGGTACGTGAGCCCCGCGGATCTGCACATGATGATCAACGGCCTGCCGCCGGGCACCACCATCAACGTCGACATCAAGCACCAGGACTTCTTCCAGGTCACGCACACGCCGGGCGGCTCGCTGGGTGGCGAAATCGAGAACTTCCACTCCGGCCTGTTCCTCAACATGAATGGCACCAACAGCCTCAGTGGCTTCCACAAGACCGCCAACATCCAGACCCAGTGCCAGACCCACGTCGCGCCGCGGACGCCGGGCAACAACATCCAGTCGTTCGACACCGACATGTTCGGGATCCAGGGGCAGCTCCCGCCCGGTGATCCGGACTTCGACCTGCTGCGCATCACGGCGGGAACGGGGTTCGGCATGCCGAGTCCGGGACACACCACGCTGACCAAGAGTCCGCCGGGCACGCCCCCTCGTGGAACGTCGACAGCTTCTTCGACATCACCTACCGGATCGATTTCATCGGTCACCCGGGTGGTCCGCTGGGCGGCATGTCGGGATCGACGACCGGCACCATCCGCATGGCGACCGGGCAGCCCACGCTGGTCGACGTCGGAAGAATCCGATCAACATCCCGATCGCGGTGCGTCTCTCCAACCATCCGAACCCGTTCGGTCCGACCACGATGCTCGAGTACCGGCTGCCCCAGACGGCTCTGTGCGGCTGACGGTCTACGACGCCGCGGGCAAGCTGGTGCGCAACCTCACCAACGAGCTGGTTCCGGCGGGACCGCACGCCATGCTGTGGGACGGGCGCGACGACATCGGTCATCGCCTCGGCTCTGGGCGCGTACTTCATCAAGCTCTCGGTCGACGGCAAGATCATCGCGACCAAGAAGGCGATGCTGGTGCGGTAGGGTCACACGACATGGCGCCGGTTGAAGCCCGGTGCCTTGAGGGGCGGGGCCTCGCTGCGGCCTCCGCCTCTTCATTTGGGGTCGGACGTTCCTCCGGCGACGCGGAGTAGGGCGGGGATCACGAGCAGTGTGGCGACCAGGCAGGTGACGGAGACTCACCACCGTGATCGAGCCGAGCCGCGCGTTGGCCGGCACCTGCGACAGGGTCAGGATGCCGAAGCCGAGCGCGACCGCCAGCGCGTTGACCAGGATCGCCGGGCTCGTGGCGTGGAGCGCCTGAGGATCGCGGCCTCGCGGCCCGCGCCGCGCGCTGCCTCCACCGGAAGCGCTCGATCAGGTGGATCGCGAAGTCGACGCCGATGCCGAGCGACATGCCCGCGAACATCGAGGTCGCGACCCCGAGCGGCATCCCGGCCCAGCCCATGAACGCGAAGGTGGCCATCACCGAGAGCCCCGCCGGCACCATGCAGAACACCCCCAGCGCGGCGAGCGGAACAGCAATGCGGTGACGATCAGAATGCCGAGCAGCGAGCCGACCAGCGAGCGAATCTGCGACGTCACGATGCCGCCGATCAGCGCCTGGCTCACCGCGACGTCGCCGGCGAACGCCATCCGGATGCCCACCGGAGCCAGCCGCTCGCGCTCGTAGGCGCGCAACGAGTCCATCAGGCTCCGGGTGTCGCGATAGTTCGCCTCCTTGAGGAACACCGACACCAGTCCGCGGCTTAGGCTCGTGTCGACCACTTCGCCGCGTCGCTCGAGGCCCTGCACGTTGGCGATCGACCGCCACAGCCAGCGCACGCGGTCCGGCTCGCTCGGGATCACCCGCGAATCGGGCAGGCGCTCGTTGACGATCAGCTCGGCGGTCTCGATCTGGTCCGGCGGACCGATCACCCTGCCGACGGTGTAGCGCGACAGCGAGCGGGTCACGCGCTCGAGCTCCTGGATGCGGCGGAGCACGACGGGATCGGCGAGCCGGTGGGAGCGGATCGAGAGCTCGAAACGATCGGAGTCGACGGGCATGAGCAGGAACGTCGGCGAGCCGTAGACCGGCGGCGTCGTGATCACGATGCGGTCGCCGTCGTGGCGCGCCGTCTCGACGATCGACTCCCACGACACCGGGCGCTGGTCCGACGGATCGCCGATGCGCCGGACGATGACGTCGCACCCGACCATCTCGGCCGGCGTGGCGCGGAACTCGCGCGGCAGGCGTATCTCCGCGAGGTCGAGATCCGAGGCCGTGAGCTGGCGTGGCGCTCGAACCGGCCGGTGTCGAGCGAGCAGCAGCACGTGGGCGCCGAAGAAGCGGCGATTGAAATCGGTCGTGGCGCGGTGGAACTCGCTCTCGGGGGCGAAGCCGCTGATCCAGCTGTCCTGGACCTCGAGCCGGCGGATGCCGAGCGGCGCCGCGACCACCGCGATCGCCGCGACCGCCAGCGTCGCCCACGGACGGCGCACGATCGCCCGGGCGAGCCGGCTCACCGCCGGACGAGCGGGCCGCGCGAGCCCCACGCCCGCCGCGCGGGATCGAGCGCCGCTGCGCGAACAGCACGAGCATCGCCGGGATCACGGTGAGCGTCCACAGCAGGCAGAACACGATCCCGATCGCGGTCATGACGCCGAACGCCCGCACCGGGCCCATCGGCGAGGTCGCGAACGAGAGGAAGCCGATCGCGGTGGTCAGCGCCGTCGCCGCCACCGGGAGCGTCATCTCGTCGAGCGCCGCCGCGACCACCGCGGCGAGCGGTTCGTCCGGGCGCGCGGCGCGGAGCCGCGCGACGTGCGTGAAGACGTGGATCTCGTCGGCGAGCCCCATCGACACCAGGATCACCGGCAGCACCGCCATGGTGAGGTAGACCGGAACGCCGGTCCATCCCATCAGCCCGAACACGAACACCAGCGCCGCCCCGGCCTCGGCGAGCGGCAGGAGCGTCGCCGCCAGGCTGCGGAACGCGATCCAGAAGACCACCGCCATGACGAGGATCGAGAGCGGCAGCAGCCCGACGTGCCGGGCGATCGCGAGCCGCAATCGCGCGAGCGGCGGCAGGTCGGTCGCACCCAGGTCCGCGAAGCGCTCGGGCCTCCGCCCGAGGTAACGCCACGACACGCCCAGGTCCTCGAGGATGTGGGAGCCGAGCAGCGCCTCGGCGGCGGGCGCGCCGATCACGCTCACGCGATGACCCGTGGTGTCGGTGCGCGCGATCGCTTCGTGGACCGCCGCGATCAGCCGCGTGCGGTCGGATCCCGCGGGCGTGCCGATCAGGACGGACGCGGCGCGCTGATCGGCGGCGACGAGCGTCCCCGTGAACAGGCCGATCGCCTCGACGTCGCCGCGCACTTCCGCGATTGCCTCGGGCGTGCGCGGGAGGGGCTCGAGCAGGCGGCGGTACGTGAGCGTCCCCGGGCGGAAGCGCCCGCTGGTCTCGGTGGCGAGGCTGCGCACGTGCGCCGAGTCCAGATCCGAATGCGCCGACAGCTCCGCGGTGAGGTCGTGGATCAGCTCGAGCGTGCGCGGGTTCCAGATCGTGCCCGCGCGCGTGGCGTCGACCACGACCACGATCGGATCGCGGACCCCGAACGCGCGCCGGACCTCACGGTCGACGCCGACCGCCGGCGCGTTCTCCGGAACCAGCGCGTGGCCGTCGGTGCGGAGCCTGAGCTTCGAGATCCCGGGGCGGCCGCCGCCGTCACCAGGATCGCGATCACGATCGTCGCGATCGGATGGCGGACAGACCAGCGATGGAGCCGCATCGCGGCATGCTAATCGCCGCATCCGCCCGACGCGAATCGAGCCGGCGGTTGCAGTGGCTCGCGCGCGACGCATTCGGTCTCGTCGGTCCGTCCAAGCCAGCGGTTGCCTGGGCGGAGGCAGGGCCGGACGGGGCACGCAGCGAGACCGCGGGGCTCGGACATCGTGTCCTCGCCCGCTACCTCGACGCCACCCATCGCATCCCGCGATCCTGGCGCTCGAGAGTCTCGCTGCGTGCCCTCGCCGCGTCCGGCCCTGCGCGCATGATCGTGACGCTGCGCCTCGCCGGGTGCTCGGCCCGACGGCAGCCTGCGCGAGTACGAGCGAGTGCGACCGGCCATCGCCTTCGTTCCCTGCCGACGAACATGCACCCCAACGCATCGAGCACGCGCGAAGTGATAACGTCGACGCACCATGTCCCCGTCAGGCACCGAAGGTGTCATCCGCTTCGAGAGCCGCCACGAGACGCGACAGCTCGAGCCGCGGGTGCTCGGCGAGACCGCGTCGGTACTCGCGGCCTGGCGCGAGGTCATGGCGCGCCTCGGGCTGATCGGGCAAGACGCGTCGCGCTACGAAGGCTACGGGTACGGCAACGTCAGTGCTCGCGTCGGGCCGTTCGGCGATGTCGGGCGCGGGCGGCGGCGGTTCCTGATCACGGGGACGCAGACCGCGGGACGCGCGCGGGTGTCGCTCGACGACTTCGGCCTCGTCGAGCGGTACGACATCGCCGGCAACCAGGTGACGAGCACGGGATCGTGCCGCCGTCGTCCGAGGCGCTGACGCATGCGGCGATCTACGACATCGCCTCCGCGGCGCGTCGTGCTGCACGGTCACTGCCCCGAGATCTGGCGACGCGCCGCGAGCCTCGGGCTGCCGATCACGCAGCCGGGGCGCGGAACGGCACGCCGGAGATGGCGCTCGAGGTGCAGCGGCTGTTCCGCGAGTCGACGCTGTCGGGCACCGGGATCCTGGCGATGGGCGGGCACGAGGACGGCGTCATCGCCCTGGCCGCTCCGCGGCCGAGGCGGGCGAGGCGCTGGTGCGTCAGCTCGCGCGCGCGCTGGCGGCGGAGCAGGCATGAAGGTGAACGGTCGCGACCAGCGCGCCGCGTGGTGGGCGGACGACGGCATCCATTACCTCGATCAGCGCCGCTTGCCGCACCGCGGTCGAGACCGGGATCGCGAGCACCGTCGAGGACGCGGCCCGCGCGATCGAGGAGATGGCGGTGCGCGGCGCGCCGCTGATCGGCGTGTTCGCGGCCTACGCGCTGGCGCTCGCCGCCGCGCGCGGCGAGCCGATCGACGCCGCCCGCGCGCGTCTCGCGCGCACGCGTCCGACCGCGATCAACCTGTGGAAGGGGCTCGACGCCGTGCGCGCAGCCGCTCCCGATCCCGCGCGCATGCTCGCCGCGGCACGCGCCTTCGACGACGCCGAGGTCGCCGCCGCCGAGGCGATCGGCAGGCACGGGCTCGCGCTGTTCCGCCGCGGCATCCGTGTGCTCACCCACTGCAACGCCGGCTGGCTCGCGGTGCAGGACTGGGGCACGGCGCTCGCCCCGGTGTACAAGGCGGCGCGCGCCGGGCTCGAGCCGTTCGTGTTCGTGAGCGAGACGCGACCGCGACTCCAGGGCTCGCGGCTCACCGCCTGGGAGCTGGCGCAGGAAGGCGTCGCCCACGCGCTGATCGCCGACAGCGCGGCCGCGCACTTCATCCAGCGCGGCGAGATCGACCTCGTGATCACCGGCGCCGACCGCATCGCCAGGAACGGCGACACCGCGAACAAGATCGGCACGTACGCGCGCGCGCTCGCCGCCGCGGCCCACGGCGTGCCGTTCTACGTCGCGGCCCCGCTCACCACCTTCGACCTCGACGTCGCGACCGGGAGCGAGATCCCGATCGAGGAGCGCGCGGAGCGCGAGGTATTGTGGGTCGAGGGCGAGGACGAGTCGGGCGCGCCGGCGGCGGTGCGCGTCGCGCCGGCGGGAACGCCGCGCGCGCAATCCCGCGTTCGACGTGACGCCGCACCGTCTGATCGCGGGTTCGTCACCGAGGTGGGGATCGTGCCGGCCGACGCCGAGGGCGTCGCCGCGGCATTTCGCCGCGCGGCGGTCGCTAGTGGCGGGCCTGCCGCGGCGGCAACGGGAACGACGCGTCCCTTGAACACGACGTCGCGCGCGAGCAGGCGCTTCGCCGCCGCCTCGGCGCGCGTGGTGCTGCGAAAGACGCCGAGCACGATCCGGTAGCCTTCGTACGTCGTCGCGTCGACCACCCAGCCCTGCAATCCGGACGCGCGCGTCAGGCGGTCGCGCTCGGCGGCGGCGTGATCGGGATCGTAGAAGGTGCCGACCTCGAGCGTGAACCGCTTGCCGTTCTCCGCCGCCTCATCCTCGGATTCGATCTCGCTGCGTGCACTCGTTGACGGCGAAGCGATCGGCGAGGCCCCACGCGCCGGCGGCGTGACTCGCGCCGCGACCGTGGTCTCGGGCGGCGTCGACGTCTTGGCCACGGCGGTGGGCTCGGCGTCCGCGCTGTCGGGGAAGAACTCGAGCGCGGGCGACATGGCCGCGACCTGCACGCCGGACCGCGCCGAAGGTGAGGGCCTCGCTCTTCGGCCGAAGTCGCTCCCCGACGCTCGCCGCGATCGACTCGACCTGACGACGCAGCTCGGCGCTGCGGGGCAAGATGACGACGGCGGCGAACGCCCCGATCGCGATGCTCGCGATCACGATCATCGAGAGCGCCCCGGCGCCGAGACGGCGGGACGGAGCCGCCGCGTGCGGGCCCCGCGGGGCCGCGCGCGACGCCCGGGCGCGGCGTCGACCTCGTCCTGAGGAAGAGCGGGCTTTCCTCGTCCCTCAGCGTCGCGGTCGATAGCGCGGCCTCCTCGGGATCGAGGGTGAACCGCGCGCGGACGCCGATCCGCGGCGGACCGTCCGCCATGAACCTCGCCACCCACTCGCGCTCGGCCTCGGTCTCCACGCGCGGCGGCGCGGGCTCGGGCGCGGCTCCACGGCAACGGTCGGGCTCGCCTCGGTGCGGTCGATTCCGGGATCTCCGGTCGCGTCCGGTTCCGCGACCGGCGTCGGCGCCTCCGTCCGCTTCGCTCACGACGGCCGACGGGGCGGGAGGCGCGGTCGTGATCACGCTCGGTTCGGGCTCGGGATTCGAGGTCACCGTCGCCGGAGTCTCGACCGCGACGGCGGTGGTCTGCTCGACGGCAGCACTCGCGGGCTCGGATACCGGCTCGGCCGCCATCTCGGGATCGTCGCCTTCTGCTTCGACGATCGCCGCCGATGCGGACGGAGCCGGCGTGCACCGGCCGGTCTCTCCCCAGAGTGCGATCGCCGCGGCGCGAACCTGGTCGCTCGAGACCACGGCGTTTCCGGACTCGCGTGCGCGGCGCATCGCCTCCGCGGCGAGCGCGTTGATCGCGCGGGGCACGCCGTTCGTGCGCTCGTGGATCTCGTTGCACGTGCGGCGCGGGAACACCTTGGCGCCGTCGCCGCCCGCGGCGGTGACGCGGTGATGGAGATACTGGCGCGTCTCCTTGTGCGTGAGCGGGGTCATCCGACAGTGGACCGCGACGCGCTGCCGGAGCGCCGCCAGCGCGGGATCCTCGAGGCGCGCGTCCAGGCTCGGCAGCCCGATCAGCACGATCTCGAGCCGACGCCGCGCCTGCGCCTGCGTCGTGGTCAGCAGGCGCAGCTCCTCGAGTAGCTCGGCCGCGAGCAGGTGCGCGTCCTCGACCACGATCACCGGGATGCGGTCGCCCTCGGCGAGCTCGGCGAACGCGCGCTCGAGCCGGGCGAGGAGCAGGGGCTTAGCGGCATCGGCCGGGGCTCGGCGCCGCAAGCGGCGGGCGATCTCCTCGAGCAGCTCGGTGCGCGTGAGCGCGGGGTTGCTGACGAACGCCGCGGCGACGCGAGTGTCCCACCGCGAGACCGCCTCGAGCACGAGCGTGGTCTTGCCGGTTCCGGCTCGCCGGTGACGAGCAGGAACGGCTCGCGATCGCCCAGCTCCATCGCCGAGCCGCTTCAACGCGCCGCGATACGCGTCGGTCGGCAGGATCAGCTCGGAGTGATGGACGGAGGTGAACGGGTGGTCGGCGTTCACGACCCCGGTCGATCTGGTGACGTGCGTGCTTCGCGAACCCGCCTGGCAGCGGACAGGCGCCCCGATTCGTTATCGGCGGCTCAGGCGCGGGCTTCGTGACCGCTTCTTCGCGAGGTTCGGCGGGGTGGGAGGACGGACCGAAGGGCGGCGAGGGCCGCCCCCGGGTCCTCGGGGCTGGACGGTCAGCAGCCGATCGAAGAACGACCGGTAACGCCGCAGCAGCTGGCGGAGCTCCTCGGTCGACACTTCGTCGCCGCGATCCCACTGGTGCTCGAGGTTCGTGCGCTGGGTCGCGAACGACTCCGCCAGCTGGGTGATCGTCTCCGCCACCAGACGATCCGCGCGCTCGACCGCCTGGCGCGGCTCGTCGACGAAGGCGGTCTGGATCTCGTCCCAGCGGTGGCGCAGATCGCCCAACCGATCGTCCGGCAGCAGCGCCGGTCGCTCGTCCTCGCCGTTGATGGGGAGCTGCGGCCGGTCGAGCCGCGCGTCCCTTGGCGGTGCGTCTTTGTACGGCCCGGTCCACCGCGGATCGTCGGCGCGGCGGCGGCGCCTTCGGGTCGACTCGAATCTCGTCCGGGTGCTCGCCGGTCGCGGCGACGTCCGCGGTGGTGAGCCTTCCTTGATCCTTCCGTGAGTTCATCATCGGCTGGGTGCCTCCGTCAGCGGCCCGGTGAGCAGCTCTTCGAAGAGAGCGCGGTAGTGGATCATCGCCTTCCGCATGTCCTCGGTTCCCGCGTTGCCGCGATCGAGGCGGACCGCGATGTCGTGAGCCGCGCGGTAGTTCTCCACCACGACCGGATGATCGACGGAGATGTCCGCCGCGCGCTGATCGAATTCGCCGACCGGGTAGCCCTCGCGCGCCATCACTTCCTCGACCAGATCGTCCACGGCGCCGACCGCCCCGCGCGGATCGTCGACGAACCGGGCCTGCTGCTGGTCCCAGAGCTGGCGATGGCGCGAGCGCTCCGCGCTCGGCAGTGGATGGATCGAGAACCGCTCGACCCGCTTCTGGCGGCGCTTGAGCTCCGACTCCGCCCGATGCCGGCTGCCACGCTCGCGAACCTCGCGATCGTACTCGGGGCCGAACGCGGAGCGGAGCTTCTGCGAACTCCTTTCGATTGATGTAGGTCCAGGCCAGAGCGCCGACGACCAGCAGCGCCATCACGATGACCACCATGGTTGGGATGTTCACAAATCCTCCTTTCGGCCGGAGGAGCCCCGAGAGGCGCTCGTTCCGTCACCGGATTGAGAAGTTCCAGGGCGAAGCGGGTGCAATGCGCATGCCCCGCGAACGAAGGCGAGAGAAATCGAGAGAATGCGGCGATTCGAAGGCCGCGGCATCGGCGGGGTTGGAAAAAAGGGAACGCGCGGCGGGGATGTCGAGCGTCGTCGTGTCAACGGTGCATTCGCCGCGCGCCGCCAGCTCGCGGCATGGCCAGGTCGCGGTGAACTTCCCGTCAAACCGGCGACGTCAGGTCGCCGCGACTTCACTGGAGTGTCACGACTTTGAGCACGACCAGGATCGGGATCACCACCGCGATGATCGCCTCGCCGGCGATGAAACCGGAGGCGAGCGGGGTAACGCGATGCGTCATAGCTCTTGCGATTGGCCATGCGCCACAGCTCGCCGATCGCGCCGCCGGTGAACATGGCGCACACCGCGCTGCCCGGGACCAGCATGCCGATGCCGATGCCGGTGGGCGAGGGGACGAAGCGACGCGCCTTGGGATTGCTCTCGAGCACGGTGAGCACGACGCCGACCAGCACGCCGACGATGAGTGCCACCAGCGCGCCGGTCGGCAGCGCCGAGACGCCCTGGGCGAGGATGCTGCGCGAGCCCGGCGAAGCGCTGCGAGATCGGCGACTGGAGGCTGCCGATTGTCGCCGCCGATGCCATAGGTGTCCCTTAGCAGCGGATAGACCAGCGACACCGCCGCCGCACCCACCGGCACCGCGAGCAACTGCGCGTAGGTGAGGAAGCGCGGCGTGCTGCCGATCATGTGCCCGGTCTTGTAGTCCTGCATCAGCCCTTCCGACTGCGACGCCACCGAGCCGGTGACGCCGCTCGCGCCGAGGTTGGTGAGCATGTTGCCGGGCGCGAGCGCCGCCGAAGATGCCCTGCATCATGTTGGTCAGCGCGCTGATCGGTCCCCAGTTGGTCTCGCCCAGCACGCGGATGCCGACCAGCATGAGCGGGATCGAGAGGACGATCGCGATGAAGCGTGAGGCCGATCGGCATGCCCGAGCGCTGACCTTCTGCACCGCGATCAGCGCGATCGTCGCCGCCACCGAGCCCCAGATCACCCAGCGCATCGGGAACTCGCCGCCGCCGACCGCGGCCGATCCCAGGCCGCGGAACGACTTCACCAGCACCTTCCAGCGCAGCACCAGCGCCGTGAGCCCGCCGGCGACCAGCATGCCGACCGCGGGCCACATGATCCACAGCAGCATCTCGCGGCGCACCATGTGCGCGACCCAGCCACGGTCGAGCAGGATCGGCGGCGCCACCACCCAGCCGAGGATCATGCCGATCAGCATGCTGGTGTTGATGCGCATGCCGACCAGCATGCCGGAGCCGATCGAGAGCAGGCTCCAGGAGAGCCCGACGTTCATCTTGGCGCCGAGCGGGCCGATCGGCAGCATCTCCGGCACGCGGTACCACACTGGCTTCAACAGCGCGCGCGTCCTCGCGGATGATGCATCAGCAGCCCCGAGAGCACCGCGCCCGATGGCGAGCCAGCGCGCGCCGCGGCCTTCGAGCTCTCGCCGCTTCGAATCGAGCACGATCAGCGTCTCGGCCGGCGGCGACGCCGTCGGCGAAGGTGAGCTTCTCGTCGACGACGAAGTGGCGGCGCATCGGCACGCTGAGCAGGCACGCCGAGCACGCCCGAGCAGGTGAGCCACAGGAACGCCTGGTGCGGCTGGAGCACGAAGGTGAAGTCCGGACGCGGGGTCCTGCCGCAGCAGGTCGAACGCCGCCATGATCGATGCACAGGAACGCGGTCTGCCCCGCCGAGGTGCCGGCGGTCTGGACGATGTTGTTCTCCCAGCGATTGAAGCTGCGGAACGCGATCCCGAGCGCCAGGTAGCCGAAGAACGCCGAGACCACCGAGATGTTGGGCCCGAAGCCGAGCTTCAAGACGACGTAGGGATAGGAGCCGCCGATCACCGCCGCGCACGATCATCGCGACGAACACCGAGCGGAAGGTGAACTCGCGGACGCCCGGCGGCTTGACGCCGTGCACGTGAACGGGAGCTTCGGAGGGCGGAGTGACGGGTTGGGTCGCGGTCACGGGCAAGGGCTCGCTGGGGGGAGACGCGGCGCATCGGGAGCGAAGGCGGCAGCGTAGCGAACCGCGATGGAGAGACTCAAGGGAATGGGTTGGAGGAGGTGGTTGGACCAACTTCAGGTCAATCTCGGCTGATTAGAGGTCGGTCCGGGGCTCGGCATCGGGCGCGGACCGTGCGCGGCGAGTCGAAGTGCGGCGATGGGCAAGGCCACGCAGAGCAAACCCCAGACTCCCCAGACGAGCGCCAGCTTGGGCAATGCCAGCTTGAATCGCACGTCGTTCGCCGAAGCCTGTGCGTCCTGGATCTCTTGCAATCGCGGATCCGTTGGATCCGAACGCATCCACGCAGCGGGTGCGCAGCGATGTAACGGTGTAACTCCTCGAGCGCAGCGCGGCCGTAGAGCTGTTGGTAGATCGCGAAGTCGTTTCTTCCTGAGTTCCGCTGGAGGTCAGCGAGGCTCACATGGCCGGCGTGCACGGCGAGGAAGTGAGCGCACGACGAACGTGAACGCCATCAGGCTCCGGCTCGCCTGACAGCCAAGACGGCCCCGTTCCAGGCGACGACCACCCACGCGATCAGGTAAAGCCTGCGCACACCACCTTGCCAGCCTCTGCTCGCATCCATCGCGTCAAACAATAACGCATCTTCCCACGCACCGGGAGGCTTCGCGGAGACCCGAGGCTCCTCCGTCAGGGGAGTTCCGCTGCGACCGCCATCATCCATCCGCCCCGGGGCGGATGAACGGCGCGATGCCTCTCGATTCTGTTTCGCGTACCGTCGCCTCATGCGGCTCGCCGAACTCGTCGACACCTCCGAGCGCGTCACCGCGACCTCGGCGCGGTTGGAGAAGACCGCCCTGCTCGCCGATCTCGCTGCGCCGGCTCGAGCCGCGCGAGGTTCCGATCGCGGTCGCGTACCTCTCCGGCCGGCTCCGGCAGGGACGCATCGGCCTCGGCTGGAGCTCGATCCGTTCGGCGACCGACGAGACCAAGCGGCTCGACGAGCCGCCGTCGCTGTTCGATGACGCGCCCGGGGTGCCAAGCGAGCCCGCTCGGATTGATCGACGTCGATCGCGCGTTCGACGTGATCGCGGTGCGGTCCGGTTCGGGATCGGCGAGGGGCAGGACGCGCGCGCTGCGTGCGCTGCTCGGTCGCGCGTCCGAAACGGAGCGGCAGTTCCGTCCGCCTCGTGCTCGGCGAGCTGCGTCAGGGCGCGCTGGCCGGCACGATGGAGGACGCGCTCGCGCGCGCAGGTGACATCCCGCTGCCCGAGATTCGCCGCGCGATCATGCTGTCGGGAAGCCTCGAGGAGGTCGCGGTCGCCGTGCTCACGGAAGGCCGCGCGGTGCGCTCGAGCGCTTCCGTTTGGTCACGTTCCAGCCGGTGGAGCCGATGCTTGCGCAGCCGGCGACCGATCTCGACGACGGCGCTGCGCGCGGCTCGGGACCGCGGCGCTCGAGCACAAGCTCGACGGCGCGCGCGTCCAGGTCCATCGCCGGCGACCGCGAGGTGCGCGTCTACTCGCGGCAGCTCAACGACGTCACCGCCGCGGTGCCCGAGGTGGTCGAGGTCGTGCGCGACCTGCCGCTGCGCGAGGCGGATCCTCGACGGCGAGGTGGTGGCGCTCGACGGCTACCGGCCGCCCGCAGCCGTTCCAGATCACGATGCGCCGCTTCGGCCGCACGCTCGACGTGGCGGATGCGCGCCGAGCTGCCGCTCGCGCTCGTGCTGCTTCGACGCGCCTGCGCCTCGACGACGCCGATCTGCTCGACGCGCCGCAACGCGAGCGCTTCGCGGCGCTCGCGGCGCGCGCGCCGAAGCTCGTCGGTGCCGCACCTCGTCACCGCTGACCGCGACCGAGGCGATCGCGTTCTACGACGCGGCGCTCGCCGCGGGACACGAGGGCGTGATGGCGAAGTCGCTCGACGCGCCGCTACGAGGCCGGGCGGCCGCGGCTGCGCGCTGGCTCAAGGTGAAGCCCGCGCACACGCTCGATCTGGTCGTGCTCGCCGCCGAGTGGGGCAACGGCCGCCGCGAGGGCTGGCTCAGCAACATCCACCTCGGCGCCCGCGATCCCGCGACCGGCGAGTTCGTGATGCTGGGCAAGACCTTCAAGGGGATGACCGACGAGATCCTCGAGTGGCAGACGCGCGACGTTCCCGGAGCTACGCGACGCGCACCGAGGGCCACGTCGTCCACCTCAGGCCGGAGATCGTGGTCGAGGTGGCGTTCAACGACGTGCAGGAGAGCCCGCGCTATCCCGGCGGCATGGCGCTGCGCCTGGCGCGCGTCAAACGCTATCGCCCCGGACAAGGGTCCGCTCGAGCGCCGACACGGTCGACACGGTGCGCGCGATCGCGACCGGCGAGCGGAAGCGCGGCGGACGATGAGCGCGGTCACGAATCCGTGCAGTGCGTCCATCCGACGTTGTCGCGCTCATCGGCGTCGACTTAGAATCCGCGCCCATGCCCAGGGCGACTGAGCCTCGAGCCTCGAAAGACCCCGCCGAGCCAAAACGACTTCCGAGTATTCCCGCCTCACCCGCTTCGACACAACAGTCCTCGCGGCCGCTCGCTGCCGGTGTCCTTCCCGTGCTCCTGATCACGCTCGGGCTCGTGGCGCGTCCCGGCGTCGACTTCGCACAATGGGACAACCTGGAAGTCGTCTTGCCGATGATCCTTCTCGCGCACCGCCGGATCCTCCACGGCGAGCTTCCGCTGTGGAACCCGTACCAGAACCCGGGCGAGCCGCTGCATGCGATGGGGATCGGCGGGGTTCTCTACCCGCCCTACACCGCCTGCACGTGGTTCGTCGATGCCTTCCACCTCGATCCGCGAGCCCTGGCGAGCGTCATCGTCGCGTTGCATGCGGGGTTCGCCGGCCTCGGGCTGTTCTGCCTGTGTCGCTCGTTCGGCGTGAGAGCGTCGTTCGCCCTGGTGGCGGCGGTGAGCGGCGCCTTGAGCGGCTTCGCCTTGATGGTGAGCTCCGTATGGCTCTTCGTGATGCCCACGCTGGCCTGGTCCGCGTGGGCGCTGTGGGCGGCGAAGGAGCTGGTCGACGGCCGAAGGCCGGCGCGGGCCGCGATCGTGGGCGCGGTTTCTCTCGCGATGCCGTTCGCCGTGGGTCACGCCCAGCTCGCGGTCGATCTCTGGCTCGTGACCGCGGCGTTCGCGCTCGGGCTGGCACTCGCTGCGAAGGAACCCTGTCGCGCGCGCGATGGCTGCTCGCGACGGGAGCCGCGGCCGCGCTCATGGCGGCGCCCTGCGTGCTGCCCACCTTGGCACTCCTTCTCGATACCGAGCGCGCGATCGCGCGCTCGGCCGAGCAATTCGGGAAGCGTGGCGTCGACCCCCGCGCGCTCATCGGGCCTCGTCCTGCCGGTGTACGGCGGAGGCGACGGATTCCTCGAGACCGCGTCGACGGCCGGGGCTCCATGCCGGATCATGGCTGTTGCCGGCGCTGCTAGCGACCGGGGTGCTATGGTCCTGCGGCGCCGGCGCGATCGGCGCAAACCTTCGGACGACGACGCTCGCCGCCGGGAGTGGACGCTGAACGTCGTCCTCGCGGGAATCGTGATCCTGCTGAGCCTCGGGAATCACACACCGGTCTACGGATGGACCCACGCGATTCCGATCTGGTCCAGCTTTCGCTGGCCGTTCAAGCTGTTCCTCGCGGCGGTGCCGCTGTTGCTCGCCGCGGGGGCGATGGCGCTCGAGACTCTGCCCGCGATCCGATCGCAGGTGCGCGTCGGTGAAACCGCGGCGCTGCCGATGGTGGCGCTGGTTTCGCGGTGGGCGCTGCCGGGCCTCCGACTCCGGCATTCGTCGTGACCGGCGTGCTCGCCTTGCGCCGCGATGCTCGCGCTCGTGGCGCTCGACACTGGGCGCGGACGCGCTGCGTTCGTGACCGTCGCGATCCTCGAGGCCGGCAGCATGGTCCTGCTCGCGCTCGATCCGCGCCGCAACATGGTCTACGCCGGCGAGAAGATCGGAAGCTTCGACGGCGCGGCGGCTCTGGCATTTCCACCGATTACCGTCTGCTGCCTCTGTCGCCCGCCCCGGGCACACAGGTCATGCAGGAACTGAGTCTCTTCGACGCCGCGACGCTCAACCGCTACTACAGCCTCACCGGCGCACGCGGGGCGCTCCAGTCGAGTGAAGTGCTCCCCACCAGTGCCGAGGGCCTGCTGCCGGCACAACCTCGTGCCCGTGTTCCTCCAGAGCGGCCTGATGCGGAGCTACAACGGGCGCTACGTGCTCGTCGCGAGGGGCGACACCGCGACGCTTCGCATGCTCGGTCGCTCGAACGGCTACCGGCCCGTGAGCGAGACGCCGGGGGCACTCGTGTTCGCCAACGCCGACGCTCTGCCCCGTCTCTACTTCGCGACCGAGGTGCAACCCCTGAAGGCATGAGAGACTTCGTCGCGGGTCTCATCGAGAACCAGGCGCCGAGCACGCGCGCCCTACGTGCGGAGGGTGGCTGGCGCACGTCGCGCGCGCTTCCACCGGCGCGAGTGGAGCGCTCGGAATGGGGCTACGAGCGAGTCGCGGCGGACGTGGCGGCGCCCCAGGGTGGGTTCCTGGTGATCTCGATGAGACACTCGCCCGACTGGAAGGCCACGGTCGACGGCCGACCCGCCACGCTCTGGATCACGAACGCCGCGATCTCCGGCGTCGAGGTGCCCGCCGGAGCGAAAGCATGTGGTGGTGACGTATCGGCCCGCTTCGCTACGGTGGGGTTTCGTGCTCGCGTTGCTCGGCCTTGCCAGTGCTGTCGGCGACGGTGGTATTCGCGAGACGCCGCGCTCCCGGCGCGAGCCCTAACCGCGTCTCGCCGGCCGGCGGACGACGCGCGAACGAAAGGAGACCTCGATGAACCGATCCTCCCAGTCTCTCTCTCATGATCGTGATCGCGGTGCTGTTCGCGGCCACCGCGGTGGCCGCCAGTCCGCGCCGTACCACCCGCACATCGATCCCGCGAATTTCCAGACCGCGATCGACCATCCGTACTACCCGCTCGTGCCGGGTACGAGCTATCGGCTGATCGAGAAACAGGGCAAGCAGACAAGCGAGAACGAGATCACGGTCACGCACGACACCAAGGTGATCATGGGCGTGACCTGCGTCGTCGTGGCGGGACGTGGAGCGCGAGAACGGCGTCGTGACCGAGGAGACCAACGACTGGTTCGCGCAGGACACGAGCGGCAACGTCTGGTGCTCGGCGAGGACACCAAGGAGCACGACGGCGACGACGGTCAGCACCGAGGGCTCGTGGCAGGCTGGCGTCGGTCGCAACCAGCCGGGATCATCATGCCCGCCCATCCGAAGCCCGGTCCCGCGTACCGGCAGGAGTACAGCCCGGGGAATGCGGAGGACATGGGTCAGATTGCGGCGGTGAACGACTCGGTCACGGTGCCCTACGGCACCTTCAGAGACTGCGCGCGGACCAAGGAGTGGTCGCTGCTCGAGCCCGGGACCGAGAAGAAGTGGTACGCGAAGGGCATCGGCCTCGTGCGCACCGAGTCGACCACCAAGGAAGTGGCGGTGCTGGTGTCCGTGACCAAGCCTTGAGACCTCGCCCGCGCCGGACCGCCCATCCGCGACCCCTTGAGGTAGATTCCCGGATGACGCTCGCCACCGGCACGCGGCTCGGGCCGTACGAGATCCTCTCGCCGCTCGGAGCGGGCGGCATGGGCGAGGTCTATCGCGCGCACGACGCCGCGGCTCGCGCGCGAGGTCGCGGTCAGGCGCTGCCGCCGTCGCTCGCCGCCGACGCCGACCGGCGCCGTCGCTTCGAGCAGGAAGCGAAGGCGGCGGCGCGCATCAACCACCCGAACATCCTCCAGGTCTACGACGTCGGCGAGCACGACGGGCAGCTCTACGTGGTCACCGAGTTGCTCGAGGGCGGAACCCTCCGCGAGCGCATGGCCGCGGGGCCGATCCCCGGCGCGCAAGGCAGTCGAGATCGCGATCGCGCTCGCTCGCGGGCTCGCGGCGGCGCACGACGCGGGCATTGTCCACCGTGATCTCAAGCCCGAGAACGTGTTCGTCACCTTGAGGGCCGGGTGAAGATCCTCGACTTCGGCCTCGCCAAGCTCGCCGGCCGCGATGACGCGCATCCGACCGCGACCGCGGCACTCACGCTCGGTGCGAACCACCGCGGCCGGCGTGGTGCTCGGGACCATGGGCTACATGTCGCCCGAGCAGGTGCGCGGCCAGATCGTCGACCACCGCTCTGACCTGTTCGCCTTCGGCGCGATTGCCTACGAGATGCTGTCGGGGCGCCGCGCCTTCCACGGCGAATCGCCCGCCGACACGATGAGCGCGATCCTGCGCGAGGACCCGCCGCCGCTCGATGCGCCGGGGCGCGGCATCTCTCCGGTGCTCGAGCGCATCGTGCGTCACTGTCTCGAGAAGTCACCGGGCGAGCGCTTCCGCTCGGCGCACGACCTCGCGTTCCAGCTCGAGGCGATCTCGGGGCTGTCCGGGGATTCGATCGAGCCGATCGCAGAGAGGGTCGAGCGCTCGATGCCGGGCGTCGTGACCGAGTATCGCAAGATCACGTTCCGCGAGGGGCACCCCTTACGCCGCGCGTTTCGCGTCCGACGGCGAAACGGTGATCTACAGCGCGGCCTGGGACGGGGGCCGGTCCAGGTGTACATGAAGCGCGTCGATGCGACGGACAGCGTGCCGCTGCCGCTCCCGCCCGCGCAGGTTCAGGCGATCTCGCGCACCGGAGAGATCGCGCTCCTGCTCCGGCCGCGCTGGGCCCACAACGGAACGTGGCGAGGAGTGCTCGCCGTGGCCCCGATGTTCGGAGGAGCGCCCCGCGAGCTGGAGGAGGACATTCACGGCGCCGACTTCTCGCCTTCGGGCCGCGACCTGGCGGTCACCCGCGACCTGGCCGGAAGGGGACGGCTCGAGTTCCCGATCGGGCGTCCGCTCTACGAGAATTCGGGACATGTTTCGTTCCGCGCGCGTTTCGCCTCGGGGAGACCGGGTCGCCTTCCTCGATCATCCCTTCGAGCTGGACGATCGCGGCGCGGTCGCGTGCGGTCGATCTCGAGGGCCGGAAGACCACGCTGACCGAAGTGTGGCGGGGTGTGCAGGGACTCACCTGGTCGCCTTCCGGCGACGAGATCTGGTTCACCGCCAGGCCGATGTCGGGCGGCGGGCGAAACCTGTACGCGGTGACCCCGTCCGGAGACCTGCGCACCGTCGCGTCCATTCCGGGATTGCTACGCGTCTTCGACCATTCGAGCCGGGGACGCACGTGTTGCTCAGCCGCGACGGTGCGTGTCGGCGTGAGCAATACGTAACTGAACGAAGTAATACT
>ERZ1370068.6181-contig-5180_pt1 | contig 68386 bp, 74 predicted proteins | sample MGYA00561227_ERZ1370068 | MGnify/ENA primary metagenome ERZ1370068 (study PRJEB38410, sample SAMEA6850437) | metagenome | study: Metagenomic assessment of the ecological functions of the soil: analysis of the soil microbiota associated with the... | reverse complement strand
GTTACGTATTGCTCACACCGCCCAAGCAAGCCGGATCGACGGCGATGCTAAACGCCGCGAAATCCGAAGTTTTATCTGCTCGATGAAATCCACCGACCGTTTAGCTGTGAACACCCACCTCGGTGAGACTGAGACGGCAAACGCTGCTCCAGCGCCAGGCTTCTTGTCTGGCTCAGCCTGACCGAGATGGCTATCAAAGCAGCGACGTTGCGGTTACGAACCCCAAGATCGTCAGAGCAGATGGGCGACGTGAAAGCTGAGGAGTGAACGAGAGTTGCTGGCGAGCCGGTACATTCATCACCTGTCTGAATGTCTGACTGGCGCGCCGCAAGGCCCGTGCCTCAGACACGCGGGTCTGACTAAAGCGGCGGTGGCGGTGACCAATTGGTTTGCTGCCACCGCTCTAAACTATTAACCAGTGCGCCCGTTTTCCCATCGTCGGGATGCACACCACCAAGACAACCCCTAGGTTCGCACGGCTCGATCCCTCCTGGCTCATCACATCGGAGCAATAGACCCGAAAGTGCCCCGTCTGAAAGAACGCAGCTTGAGTTGAAAGCCTTCATGCAGTCAGTTACCCTGCCGTCGCTAGCTAATACGGAGTTTGGTCAAGAAAATTGGCGCAAACCTCCAGATATGCCTGATACTGACGTAAGACCATGATGGGGCTGAACTAATCCCTTCTAAGGCGTACGACATAGTCTGGGCTCTCCTGACAGAAATTTGCGTGATCCAAGGAATATTGATCGCTTTTGCGTTCGGCGACATCGAAAGCCGTCGCCCTGCGCGTCGTATTCAAAATGGCTCAACATTGCTGTTCGAGGCTACCCAAGGTAGCCTTAGCCGCCTAGCAAACGAGGGGTTACAGGGTGCGCAGGGCACGCCAAAAACTCAAGCGGTCTCCTTAACTATATCGAGCAGGTGGTCCGCCTTGACGAGCGCGTGGCCCTTCGCGTCCGAATATCGCTTGCCGGACGGCACGACCATTTCGGTCACGAATGCGGATACTCTCGCGATCTTCCCGGTGTGCGTCATAACATTCGCGACGATGAAGGCCCCGTCTGGTTTGAAGTAGAGCGCCTTCACGAAGCGAGCCCCTGTTCCGCCGAAAGAATGGGGCAGACTGGATCGTGCTTTCGCCGGACCCCCTACCAGGCCCCCGAAATTAAAGAGCAACGGATTGTGATTGTCCTGGCTGCAGCGCGACACGGCGCTCGAGCGCAAGATTGTTCGACCAGAGGTGCGGACATGCTGCCTTCGCCGCGCAGGTCGGATGATCCGGCCTCCATGCCCCACCATCGAAGTTCGATCTAAAGCTTCGGCTTGATAGAGCCAACGTGAAATTGGCAATCGACAAGTGGATCGCAGAAACGTGGTCCGAGTGGTCGATCGAGGAAATTCCGAGACGGAAAACAATCTCGCTTTACCAGCGGCTCTACAAGCTGTTTCAGCTTCTTCAAATCGGAAGTACGGAGAGCGCTATCGAAGCTATTTGGGCGTCGGCGTGGTTCGATGGCAGAAGGATGGTGCGATCATTGATCGCCCGCTCTTGTGAACGACGTGTCGATGTCGGAACTGACGAAGCCCAGGGCGGTGCAGTCCGCGTGAGGCCCACAAGTGCCGACGCTACTTTTGATCTAAAGCCATATGAAGAATCTGGCTTTGTCCGAACCTCGGCATTCTCCGACCTGATCCGCTTGAGATAAATTCAGAGATTGCAGACGGGGGAAGGCGTCGCCATTCGCGTCTGATAGCTACTACGATCTTGCAGGCAGCTTGTGCTCGGCTAGATCCAAGCGGCCGCTATGTAACGCAATCCGCGATTCCGGGCCAACGAAGACGTCGCGCGTGGATCTTATCTACTTCTTTATGATCACTGATAGCCTGGATTATTTTCGCCAGACCACGATCTCAGCATGTCGTGCTGCGACATTGACCGCTTGCGACGCGTTGCCACGAACGAGACGAGCGAACTCGGTGGCTTAGCAGAAACGCTGGTCACGCCCCCTCGCTAACCCCGACAAACGGAAAGGCGATGGGAACCGCTTGGAACGGTAATCGGCCGACCCAGCAATGGTCCGAATGCTACTAGTGGCGAAACGACTTCTTTCGCTGATGATGCCTTCCCTAAGCCGTTCAACGACGCGACTGGTGAGCAGCGATTGTGCGAAAGTTGTCGAAGGCGGACGGTTTTGTCGTTCACAGGGTCCGCCCGGCACAGGCAAGACGGCACAATGACTCAATCTCATATTTGTCGTACTACATGGCCCTGGGTCACCGTGTATTCTCGTCGTCTCACACGGCGAGCAGCATTGGCGGTTCTAAAAACCAAAGCTGCCGCGAGAGGTCCAACCGCTTGCCATTTCGATTTTGTCGAACGAACGCGAGGGACTGCGCCAAATCGAAAATGCTATTCGACAAATTCAAAGCGTTGTCGAAGAAACTCGCGGAAAGCCGACGCTCAACGATCGCTCGCATTGAGAACGAAAATTATGGCTCCAACAGCAGATCAAACTGGCTAAATGACGAGCTTGGACCGGAATTGCTGACGCGCATCTGACGAAAATGTCCACGAGGCGAAACGCCAAATGATGTTAGCCCAACGAGTAGTCGCGGAGCGAAACGCTTTCGCATGGTTCATTGATCGGCCAACCAGGTTTATCGGTGAAACGAGAATCACCGATCATGAAATCGTCGCCCTCGCAAGGCACGGCGCGCTATCGGCGACTTAATCATCATGGCCTCGTACAATTGCCCCTCACCGTCTGATTTGCCGGATACCGAGACTTCAATGCAATGGCATGCAGACCTGATCGCCGCAGGCAACATCAAATTGCTCGCTGTCCGTAGCTGAGACGTTGCGCATCACATCTGGCAGCGCCGAGAATGCTTCGTGCTCGCCAAGACTCGAAGGCCTCGCGATGATGCAGCGCGCGTGGAACTTAGTTCCCGTGGCTTGCTCCAGTGTGGCGCGGAATAATCCGGGGGAGCAAAACCACTGATCGATAGGCTTTCGGGAACAGATCGCCGAGACGAGAAGCTCAAATCGAACAAGCGCTGTTGACGCATTCGACGCACTTGCTGCCTCGATTATTGACAACGAAGAAGCCCTGTCGCGATTGGTCGAGCGGCAAAGTCGGGAAAACCATTTTCCGCGCAAAGTTTGGGGCGGAAGACGAGAGCTGCTCGTCGCAGCGATTAAACTAGATGGTTCTTCCATTCGAGATTTGGGATGCTCCAGAGTCGTGGGGCCACGTTGCGAACGCGTCATAACACACGCGTTGAAACAACGCCGCTGACGCGCGCTGGCAAGCGTTTGTAGTGGCACGGTGGGAGTTCCGGGCCAGACTCGTGATGCGACATCCGAAAGTCTCCCGACTGATCGTAAGGGTAAAAGTGACGCAGCTTTTCTTATCGTAACTCTGAGACCTTTAGCCTTAATCGTTGCGGACGAGTTCTTGAGAGAGGTAGTTTGCCCACGATCAGACGCTCTGTCTCGCTCCCTTGGCAAGCAGGTTAAAGCTCCTCGCGCCATGTCGGTTCGGCTTGCCGCTGTCGAAGGCCATCGGCGGCGAATCCGCGAACGGTTTACGGGTTCGATCGAACATCGCTGGCCGTAGCGAAATTATTCGAAAAAGGTATCTGAAACCCGCGTGTATCTGGGAAAACGCGATAGCCTGTGGATCTGGAACACGATTCTAAGCCAGTTGCAGCGACTGAAAAACTTGTACGGCGATTTCAGCACCGTTCCCATCCGTAACAGGTTTGATTGAATCGGAAGGGGCACCTGCGTGGGCGAAGCGGCTACGAACTGAAAGGCCATCGTCAAATGGCACCTTGATGCCAACCACATGGCGGATGCATGGGATCACGCCGCGTCGCCGACGCACTATTGGCACGTATCGACCAACGCGCGATCGGCTCGTCAAGCCTACTCAACGACCGGAAGATGCGCGGATAAGCAATGTCGCAAGCTCTTTGGCGAGCTTGTTCGCGAGCGCACATTCTACGCACTAAATTCTCGACTTTACGCCAGGTATTAGCGGCTGTGGTGTCTCGTCGTGAGCTAACCTTGATTGAGCCGCGCTGAAGAACGGCTTGGGTTCATCGCCGCGCCGCCCGTGAAGCGATGTCACAATGCTACGGCGCAGTGCCGCTGGATCATGCGCCCACTTGAGAGCTGCGGAGCAAAGTTACCCGCTGAAATCGGGGTGACTTGATTTAGTTACCGCGCTGATGAGGCATCGCAATCGGACGTCACCGAGCTCCAGCGTTACTTCGCGGCAAAGGTGCTCGTTGAGATGACCGACGTCAGTCCAACCGCTCCGTTTGTGGTTCAAGAAAAATCGAACAGCTGAGACACCACTATCTGAACCATCTGCCATTCAAGACCTTCTTTGAGCCAGGAAAGATCACAACCTAATGCGCGCGGTTTTCCCTCTTCGACGATCGTCTAATGCTCGAAAGAGTACTCTCGATGCGTGGAGCCGATCATTAGATCCTGGATGCACCTTTATCCTGAGAAGATGTTACGCTGCTACGCGTTCCTAATGCAAGGTTCCGCCCCTGATCCTCCACTGATAGATATTTATCTGCCGCATGGCGTGCGGACAGAAGAACGACGTGCAACGTGAGGCCGAGGCAGTGACGGATCGTACGGGAAACAGTCATAGTGGCGACCGCGACAGCGGGATCAGAACCACGACAGCGTCGCGATTCGCCTTAATATTGGAGCAGACCAGGCGGAACTTTATCCGTTCAAAGTTGTCATCGGCTGTCGGCGAAGAAATTATGCAACGACACTCCATTCTGTGCGGGAAAAGCGCAACCTTCAAGCGCCCGAGCGCAACATCGTCTTTCTCGTCCATGGTGGCTGATAGCGCCAACAGGCGAGCATTTGTCACGCCGCTGAGCGAGCAGCGCTTCAATGTTGCGGTATCTCGCGCCCGTGACAGATTGGTATTGGTCCGTTCGGTAGTCGGGAAGAACTCAATCCCAGAAGACTCCAAAGGCCAAGCTGATTGCTCATTTTGAAAACCCAATGCCCGAAGCGGACGATGCTGAAAAACAACGGTTTGGCGTTAATGCGAAGCCGCCGAGCGCGATCTAATGACCTGAATTTTTGGAACGCGCTATCGTGGGTGCGGCCTCGTAAGCTACCTTCTACTGGTTATCGCATAATCGATATGTGGCGGTTGAAGCGCCCGAATGGCGGCTGGCTGTGGATCGTGATGGCGACCTGGTTATCACGGTCCAGAGCACGGCGTACCGATTATGCGTAGGCAGCGCACCCTGAACGCGTCGGATGGCGCTTGGCGGTGCTTCTCGCAACAAGCTTCTACCGTGCACTGCGGATGCGGTAGTAGGCGCACCATTTTGAAAGATTATCGCGCATGAAACAGAGCCTGCTCGAACGACCGCTGGTGCAGCGCAACGTTATACCGAGCGCAAAATCATAGATGGTGCAGTCCTAGCCGTACGCGAAACCGCCCACCAAAGGGGCGCAGACAGACGGCATTAGAGGGGAGAGACAAAATTCTAGTTGCCATTCCGATGAGCAGCGGCCCATCTGCGTGAGAATTACAGCTGAGGAGAATAACCTAGCAAAGGGTAATCCTCTCTAAGTATCTCCTTTGGGTGCTGCCATCCTTGGCGCGGAAGAAAGGCGACGATTAAGGTTCCAGGTCGGATGACGGTCGGCAACGGCGATAATCGAAGCGGTCGAAAAGGGTCCGAGGCGCGCGCCTGACTCCAACTCACAATTAAGGCTAGCGCCCGTCTCCCGAACACCTTCCTACACTGCGCAGCAATCATTTGACGTAAGCTGAGCTGGAGGCGACCCGCAGCCACACGGGCGGCGACGGCAGAACTGGCGCGCCATCGCCGCGAAGGCCTGCGTCGGCCTGAGAACCGTGCGAACCATCGTCGAGAAGAGCCAGCGGAGAAAATGATGAAAACCGATCCTAGTAGCCACGATGCCGCGCTCCTGTCGTGCGCGGCATACGCGAAAGAGCTGACCCAGCTGCCCAGCTTGGCATTGCCATCAACGACAACTGCGTCGGCGCCACGCGCTTCCCTTGTCACACACTTCGAAGGAATTGGAGATGTGGTCGGTTCAGTGTAGCGACGGCCGCACGTTCCTAGTCACCATCTTTAACGACCGACCACGAGAGTGCAGACCTGCGAGCAGTTCTAAGCTAACATGGAAGCGAGACGTTTTTACGAAGTTCTGGAGTGAATGACTCCTCATTCAAGCTGGCTCCTGGCGCGGTCGTCCAACGGGGGCCATGTTTGGCTTCCTTAGTCACATCGCCACTTCCGCGAACGCCCCACGGGGCGACGTCGCCAAGCCGCCGAATTCGAGCCGTCATTCGCGAGGCTGAGTCGTGGGTCAGACGCCAATCAGGCCTAAGTTTTCGCAGAAATCCGCGGATAAATGGCGGAGAGGGTGGGATCCTGGAACCCCATTGGGCCTCGTTACTGGCTGTTCAGCTCGATTTTTGCGAGGTCAGCAGCGACGCTTTCGCCCATCTCGGATGATTGCCGTTAGCTCGGCGTCAGAAAGTTGCCTCCGTCTGGCTTGAGCAGGTTCCATGTCTGAGTGGTTTCGGGAGCGCCGCCACTATGAGCCGCAGATTACTCGCAAGGGCGTGTCTCCCGCACCTCTTGAATGACGCCCTCACCGGTGCCGAAGAAAGTCATCAGCCAAGGCTGACGAGGAACGCATCGCTCAGCCTGTTACGTGAGCCGCCACGACGGCCCGCTGGATTGCCGCTCACGCCTGGCTGAAATGGTTTCGTCCGTGTCCGCCTGGCACCGGCTGCTTCTTGGCTGTTCTCAGCTAAATACGCCTGCGGTGCAGAGCAGGTCAGTTCAATGTTGGGGATGGCCGCTGATGGCCGGGTTGATCGCGCCTACGCAGAACAGTGGGCGGCTGATCTGCCCGAACAGGTGATCATCGCAGCATCCATTCGTGATGACAAGCGGAAGACGCGCAGAGCGCGGCAGCGCCGTCGACTGCATGCCGTCGAGCGTGAGGTCGGTGAACGAGCGAGAGCGTGAGGTTTCAAACGAGCGAGATCACCCGTAGCTCCATCCGTCGAAAACCGACGGCGAGCCGTTTGCCAACGTGAGTTGTGGCAAAAATGGCCTATACTCAGGGTTGCGCACGCAGCCTGAAACGTGCCCCGGCGCATGCCGTGCGCCACGAAGGATCCTCCTTCGTCGAAATTGAACTCCCTCAAAATGGCCTGCAGTTAGCCAGGTGTTAGCCCGTCCAGCAAATATCTCCTCAAAATGGCTGTAATTAGCCATTTCTTTGCCATCAAGTCACATCATACAAATGACGTCCGCCTCCAAACCCGGCCTAAAACCACTCCTATTGCGTGAAATCACTGCAACCGGTGCGTGAGCTGCACCGCCCACGGCCTGTGCTCACCAAGAGGCCAGCAGCGCGATCCAGATCAACTCTTGCAACTCTGCAACCGTTTGAACAACGCATAGCCAACAGGGGAGGTGCAGATCGAGCCGCCTCAACAAAAGTAATGGCGCGGGGAACGGAGTTGCACCGTTCTCAGAGCGTCATATGCCGGCCCCTACAGCGCTCCGCCCCTGCAATTTGGCCTGCAGGCTGTATCCTGGTCATAGTCGTAGATTCGAGCCGTGCGTTTGATTTGTTTGAGTGGCAATCAGAGATTCGATTTCCTCATTTGGGCAAAAGCCCTCGATGCGATTTGTGCACTGTTTGTAAATACGAAGGGTAAAGGCTGCAAGGCGACGTTTGATATTTTGATTTCGCTGTCGTGTTTCCTCCCCTTCGGGGGTTTTTGTCCTCCTCCCTATGCGTCTACCTGTTATGGGCATTCATGAGGGTTCGGAAAAATTCTTCAAATTACGCCAGCTTCAGCGTCAGCTTGGCGTCAGCTTGGCGTCACTGTCACTCGTGACATCAGTGAGCGTTCAGTGTGATTGCGCTCGAAATCCCCCCCGCCTTCCTTTCCTATCTCCTATGGGCAAGCTATACACTAGTGTAGGTTTCACCCCCACGGTGGCTCAGTGGCAGGTGCTTCTCGCGTATACGCCCAGCGCGGTGTTTGCGTGCGCAAATTCAGCCGCCACGCCATGAAGCCACTCCATCGCCTCATCGAGATCTTTGCCATCGCGGGCAACGGTCAAGCCTATGAAGTACCCCAGAGCCACAGCCGCGCCTTGGCCGTCCTCGTTGTCGCTAATAGAACTCGATTTGGTTCACCAGCTCGAAGATTTCGCGGTCGGTCATTTCGGCCTGGCATTACGTCTCAATTGATAGAGATGCGGATCGCCCTTGCCCTGCCGGGATGCACGCACCTCAGGTGGCCTGTATCAGAATTAGAGCGCGGATGCGCATGCCGAGCTTCCTCGATCCCAATGCAAAGAAACTCCGAGGTCTTCACTTGGTCTATGGGAAAGCGGATCGGGCACCGGAACGAGACGCGCAGCACCGCAAGAGCATGATGCCTGAAGGGTCGGCTCAACGACAGATGATCTCATCGCGGTCGGTTTGATGCCCGCGCCTTCCTGCCTACCCACTCGCCGGTGGTTTCGAGCTTCCAGACTTGCTTGGCCTTGCGGATAATTTGCGCGTCACTCATCGGCGGTTCGCAGCCGTCCATGTTGATGCTCCTTGCTCTGTCCAAGAGCGAGTCGAAATCGTCGCAATATTTAACCCTCACGCAAGAGACGCCTGAACACTCCGTCATCACGCCTGCCTTCCGGTATCGGTGGTGCTCCCAGCCCGCAGATGGTTGAGCACAGCGCTGATCGGCGGAAGGTTGGCGAGGTCATCGAGCGTTCCTCTATGATCTCGTAGCGGCCCTTCGTCACCATCGAAGGCGGTGCGACGACAAAGCCATGCCGAGAATATCAACCGGCAGATCTTCGTAGGCCGGATGAGCCGAGGCTCACCGCGATACCGGTAATAGCCGTGGATTGGCCTCCGGCGGTCAGTACTATGGAAACGTAAGTCTGCCCGTGTCGGTCAAAAGGCCTCCGCTGCGTCTCTCCCGCTTAGCTGTCTATGTCGAGAACGGTTATGCCTGAGTGGAATCCGCATGGCACCCGATGGCGTTGGCACGAATAAACTCTTCATGAGCTTTTTTCTGAAACCTTCCCGCCCCACTCCTCCCTTGCCAGCTGCTGATTGCCGGTATCTTGTCGGAGTCACCGGGAAGTCGCAATACCCCTGCTCGGCGTATCGAGCCTGCCACTTAGAGAAGACGTGCCCTTGTTGCTCATGGCGTACCGCCTTCCGGCTTATCGGCGCCGGTGAGCAGCGTGTCGGCGCCGACGCGGTGAACGCCGAGAGCTTTGAGCGCCGTTTGCGGCGACCAGCTGGTGAGCACGCTCTCGGAGTGAAGGTGATCGTATGGTCGATCAGCTGACGGCGCGCGGCGGTGCTTCGATCAGCGGAGCGGAGTGCGTTATACTGACAAGCCAGCCGTTACATGAATGCACTTCGCCCGCCGCCTCGCTTCGAGGCGGTTGGCTTGTGTGCGGTCATGGCGTGGCGGTGACCTCCTGCCGCAGCCATGGAATAACTTGGCAGGATGGAGGCTTTGTCGCGCAGCGCGTCCAACTTAGCAAAGCGACCTTCATCGAGCCGCCGAATCGTAGCGAGATTGCCTCCGGCGCGAACTTGCTGACCGATTTCGAGGCGACCACCATAGCTTGCTGAAAAGCCTTCATCGCGTCGAGGAAGTCTTTAACTTGGTGGTCGCTTTCGAGTTGGCACTTATCAGCCTTGGCTTGGCGCTCCTCGAGGTGCCGTTTAACGCGAGCTTCGCGCAAATGTCCTCGCCGGTCTTCGGCTTCGGCTTTGCCTGGGCGTAATAGCCAAGAGACCTTCTTGCCGGATTTGGCTTAGCAATGAGCGGTGCCTGCTCTTCGGCTGGAGCTTCTCTGCCAGGGTGTCTAGCTCCTCGCCTTTGTCAAGAGACGCCAACGACGTCGGCGAGGTCGGAATTTTGGCGGCGCGGGCAGTATCCGCGCCACAGTGGAGCGCCCCTCTTGCCTGTCTTCTGGCTGTATCGACGACGAAAGAGTTCTCAATTTGGGAACTCTTTTTCCGACCCCCGTCCCACGGCTCCATGTTTAGTTTCAGGGTGCAGCTTCGCTGGCGCCTTACGCGCTTTCCAACATGAAGTGCGCGCTCTGCTGGAGAAAGGTCTGCACGGACCGGCCAAAGCTCCCGTCGATCCACCAGCTTGGCGCCATCGTCGTCGAGGTTCAGGACGTGGCACCGATGCCGGACCAGTTGAGCTTCTTCGCAGCATGCAGGCGGTGCCTGCCAGCCACGAGAGGTAGCCGGAGACGCCCTTCCCTGGCATCCGGCGATCGGGTTGGATCGTGTCGGAGGCTGACGAGGTGGCCGCAAACTCATCGATCTTCTGGGCTGCAGCTTAAAGCCGATTGGGAAGCTCTGCGATGCCAGTTGTCAGGAGGCCGATGTCGCGGACTGGAAAAGCGCGCGTCGACACGCCGATGTCGATGCGGCGTGGCCAGCTCATCCCGCGCCTCGCTGCCGACTGCGTTGGCAACAAGGCGGCGATGATGTTTGATCGCGCAGCGAGCTTCGTGAAAAGCGATCCAGGGGCATCCATCTGTCAGGCGTGCTTACCGCTTGTTGCCCCAAATTTGATATTCCGGCCCACTGCCGAGATGGGCCAACTTGTAATCTGGCTTTTGAGATTTAGAAAGCCGCGCTGCTGGCAGTATTCTGCGTTTGCTCACGGCGATCCAGGTAACGCATAGCGCCTCCTTCACGGTTGGCAAAGGGGTATTTCAGTAATAAATTTTGATTTGATGGTTTGTCACGGTAAGTCCAAACGGTGGACTTACATTTAGGGCAAGCTCTTGTACCGCTCAGAGATCACTCGGAGGCCACACGCAACCCGAAGGCGAAGTCCTCGTCACACTTCGCCCTGTTTTTTTGCGCCTCCCTTAGGTAGAAGTCGCATTTGTGCCTCGGTAAGCCTGATGAGATGGTATCCGTTGCCGAGAATGCGCCCCCGCCGTTCGCAATACGTAGAACATCTCGGCTCACGCCGTTGGATTGCGCGTGGAATTGGTAGTCGTAAATGAGGAGCGACACTAGTAGAGAATTGGCATCGGGCTCCTCGCAGGCTTGCCCTCTCTGAAAATTTAATCGGCGGAAGTACTCCAGCGCAGATAAGGTTAGTCATGGAAGCCGTTCCATGGCATGGGAATGTCGTTTTCTGTCCGGCTCCAGGGGTGGCTTTGGCCACAGCCATCTTCTCTGAGCTGCTCCACGACTTGTTCAAACGCCCGACTATCGTCGTGCACAGCTTACGAAGCTCTAGCATCAGCGCGTCGCTTGTCCAACTTGTCCGTCATCGCCGCTTGCCCTGATCTTGACCACCTCGGCGGGGCGTCTGAGCGGCTGGCGGCCATAATGCGGCGAGTGACGATGCGCGCGCTCGGCCAGCGTGGCTTGTGCGGTTTCGCCCAGTGGATGTAGCGCTGCACCGCTGATTAGCTGCCGGTGCCCGACCGCCCGCATGATCTCAGGTGCCGGCGCCGCCCGACATCGCCATGTGGCTCGCCAGGGAATGGCGCAGGCCCGTGCAAGTCCTGGCGCGTCGGCGGGGAGTCTCAGCTTCGGCGCGGCCATCCTTGCGCCAGGCGCTGCGACAACGCGAGCGCCGCGCCGTTGCCGCGGGCCGGCGCGAACACGAAGATCTCGCGGCTGCCTTTCCGGCTGGCGCGCGATGATGGTTTGCGCGGTGCGTGGCAAGACGATGGTGCGTGGCTTCCCCGTCTTTGCGGCTCCGTCTTGTGTGCCGTCGGAAGCGGCAGCACTGCAGCCAGCGCCCATGCTGCAGATCTGACGTACGACCAGACCAGCCCTCGCCGCCTCCCCTCGGCGGCGACCCGGTCAGGGCGATCAGACCGGATCGCGTCCGCCACTGGCGCACGGATGCTGCCTTCCCTTCCAACTCCATGCGGTCGAGCGTTCTGAACAGGCGAGCGCAGTCGGCGGCGTCCTCATCGAGAATGGTTTCTGGCGCGTGCCGCTCGAGCCCGTCCTGACGCCTGTGCAGGGGTTGGCTTTCACCACGCGCTCGCGGATTGCGAAGCTGGAAGATCACGCGCAGCAAGCCGATGGCCATGCGCGCGGCGCCTGCGCCTCCTTCACGCAGGGCGCGGCCCCGCTTCCGCGCGTCTTGATGTCGGCGGCGGTCTTGCCGTCCCGGATGGCAGCAGGGCCCGCCGGATGTCGTTGTCGGTCAGCAGGTGGGCGTGGCGCTTGCCGAGCAGCGGGCGCAGGTGGCGGCGCTCGATCCGGCCCCGGTCGATGGCCTGCGTCGAAGGTGCCTTGTCCTTGAAGCTCTCGGAGGCGAGATAGGCGCTCGAGGAGATCGTCCAACCGTCGCGGCCTCGGGGCAGCGCTCAGCTTCCTGCGCGGCGGGGTCGCCGCCCGTCCAACGACTCAAGTCGTGGTACTCCTCCGCCTTCCGTTCCGAGCCTCCGGGGTCGGGCGTCCAGTGCCCCATGCTTGCCGATGGTGATGCGGCGAGCCCTGACCTCGCGCTGTTCGGTACTGAAGACGTAGCTCTTGATCCCCGCTGGGCAGCAGGCACAGGCCGAAGCCCTTCAGCTCACTGTCCCAGACGATGTAGAGCTTCGCCTTCGGCCCCGCAGCGTCCACTACGCGCTTGGTGATTTCTTTCGGCATTTCGCAGCCCCGCCGTATAAGCGCCGCGAGCAAGCAGGCGCGCGGAAATGAGGTAAGAGCGCTGCGCTAAATAGCAGGCAGCTTCTCCGTTGCCCCTTAAAGGCAAAAGTAAGCGTTGGCGCCGGGATGGGCGCTAAGCGGTGAAAGGGTATCGCCCCGCGTTCACATCGCAGGGGTCACTGGTTCGAGTCCAGTACCGCCCACCACTTCATGACGAAGTCCGAAACTCCCAAAATCCCGTGGCGCTTGAGAACCGCGACCGCACGGACGACGGGCGGCACTTCTCGCCGCTCTGCCGCGCGCAATCGCGGCCCAATTCGCGAGGTGCTGGAGAAGATCCTTCCAAAGAGCGGCATCGCGCTCGAAATCGGATCAGGGACCGGGGAGCACGTCATCTGCTTCGCCAAGGCCCTTCCCGGCCTCCTGTGGCAGCCGAGCGACCCTGATCCCGCCTCCCGCGCCAGCATCGCGGCGTGGATTGCCGCCGAAGGGCTCGCCAATGTCCGCGCGCCGGTCGGCAATCGATACACGGCAGGCAATTTGGGGTGTGGAGGACGAAGCGCCGTTTGCCGCGATGGTGTCGCTCAACATGATCCACATCGCGCCTTGGGAGTCTGCGCTCGGGCTTCTCGCTGGCGCCGGACGCCTCTTGCGGCCGGACGGAATTCTCTATCTCTACGGGCCTTTCATGAGGGCCGGCGCCCACACAGCACCGTCCAACGCCGCCTTCGACGCAGACCTCAAGAGGCGCGACCCGAGTTGGGGCGTTCGCGATATCGATGATCTCGTCGGCGAAGCCGCGCCTCACGGAGCTCGAGCTGCGCGAGGTCGATCGAGATGCCCGCGAACAATCTTTCGCTCGTTTTCGTCAGGACCGCGGGCTAGGGTCGCGCCCGTCATAAGGGGAGAGACGAGATGCGCCTTTGGTCCTGAGCTCAATTCTCTTTGCTCGTCGCCGGCGAACGATCGCCCTGCCGGCCGCAGCTGAGAGCCCGCCGCCCGGCAGCTATCAGGGCACCCGCACAAATATCAAGGTTCAGAAGCTTCTCGGCGGACCCGGCAAGAATCTCACCGCCACCTTCGCCAGAAGAAGAGCGGCAAGCCGGTCGACGCGGTGCTGACGCTTCCTTGCGGGGGCGACATCCGCAATGAGAATGGCAGTCTTGTCTGCAAAATCAGGGATAAATCGCGTTTGCGCCGCCTCCCGGCAGCTACATGGCCCAACGCAAGAACGCAGATATGGCCGGGGCCGATCCTGCCGGGCTTCGTGCAAGGCAAGCGACGGGTCGCGCGTTGACACCACCATCAACACGCCTCGACTGCCGTGGCCGCGACATCAGCGTGAAGCCGAACGGAAAGCTCACCTGCAAGTGAGGAGATGCGCAGGTGCTACGCTCTTTGTCTGTGACGCATGATCTTATCCGAAAAAGCCTGCAACTTTTCGGGATCATGCGCCTAAGCCCGCGCGGTCTTCAAAGAGACCTCGGCGGCAATCGGCTGCTCGGTATCGGCGTACATCGAGAGCATGGGCTCGTCGGTGAGCACCGCTTCATCGTATTCGCCGAACCCGTTGAAACGATTCGCCAACACGCGGCCATAGGCGCCGATCTGGCCGATCTCGATATAGTCGCCTTCCTGCACCGAAGGCGGCAGCATGAAGGGGCCTGGCGAATAGTCGGAGCTGTCGCAGGTCGGGCCGTAGAGCGAGAACTCGGCCTCGCCCTCGTGCCTTGGCCCCGGTCGCCCCGATCAGCCGCGCCGGAAAGCGGAAGCGGGAATAGGCGGCATCGAACAGCGTGCCGAAGGCGCCGTCATTGACGTAGAGCGCGTTGCCGCGGCGGGCGTCGACGCGCAACGATCACCGACTCGGCCTCGGCCACGAGCGCGCGGCCCGGCTCGCACAGAAGCTCGCAACTGTCCTTGACGGCAAGCTCGTCCCACGCCTTGGCGATCTCGTCGGTGTAGTCGGCAAGCTCGGGCGGATCGGAATGGGGATAGCGGCTCGGGAAGCCGCCGCCGATGTCGATGGCGTCGACGAGCACGCCGGAGGTCACGATCAACTGACCGACCTGCCTGAGCGCCTTCGCCGAAGGCTGCCGGCACGACCGCCTGCGATCCGACGTGGAAGGTGATGCCGAGCCGCTGCGCCACCTGGCGCGCGCGCAACAGCAGCGCCGGCGCCTCGGGCATGGGCACGCCGAACTTGCCTTCGAGCGGAATGAGGCTGTGGGTGTTGGGACAGGCGATGCGAAGATAAAGCGCGAGGTCCCGCGCCCGGCCGGTCTCATCGAGAATCTTGTCGAGCTCGTCCTCGCTGTCGAAGGCGAAGCTGCGCACCCCGAATTCGTCGAAGGCCGTGCGGATCGACACCCGCGACTTGACCGGGTTCATGAAATAGAGCTCGGCGTTCGGCACCGCCGCCATGCGGGCGATCTCGACCGAAGACGCCACATCGAATTTGCTGATCCCCGCCTCGGCGAGAGCCTCGATGACGGGCGAAGCGTCGTTCGCCTTGGCGGCGTAGAGCACCTGACCGGGGAAGTTGGCGAGGAACCAGCGCGCGGCGCGCGCCGCGGCATGAGGCCTCAGGCAGAGGACCGGCCGCTCGGGGCGATGATTACGGAGAAGCTCCGCAGCAGAAGTGAAAACGTCCATCCCATGTCTACTCCCACACGAGATTGAGATTGTCAGTTGCTGCCCTCGAGCACGAATGCCAGAGCGGTTTGGTCACGTATGCAATCTGACCTGGCTTGTAAAGCGGTTTTCGCGGGCGACTCACCGCTAGATGCGGCCTCGAGCTTCAGGAGCGAGCCGAGGCGGGCGGCGGCGAGGGATGCTTAGATCCCTCGCCGCCTAATTTATAGGCTATTTCACCTGAAGCTTGATGGCCGTCGCGCGACGAGATTTCACTCGGAGTCGCGCCGCTGCGGCATCTTTTTCGGAATCTTCCTTCCTTCTGCCCCTCGGCCAATCTTGTCCTTGGCACTCGGTGACGATCTGGCCGCGTGAGGAAGCCGCGATAGTTGCCGAGATCGGTGAACTGCCGCTTCTTGAAGTCGTGCTGGATGCCGTCGGCCGTCTTGCCAGAGGCGTTGCAGATGGCGATCACCGTCTCGGTGCCAGGATCCTTGAGGCGGAACTGGAACGGCGCGTCGCGATCCGGGAATTGCACCTCCTTACCGGCCTTCAGGAAATTGTCCTGCTGGAACTTGTTGGGGAAGATCACGGTGCCCTCGCCGCTCGCATCGACATTGATCGAGCGTGAGGTTGCAATCCTCCTTGGCCTTGATGTTGAACACCGGCAGGTCATTCACCTTGTAGTCGGTGTGGTCGGAGGTGAGCGCGAGATCGAAGTCGTGCGCCTCCTCCTTGGTCTTGCCGCCGACTTTGGCCACGTCGGCCGCGGCAACGGCGGTGATTTCGATCGGCTCGTTGTCGGAGACCTTGACGATGATGTCCTTGAACTCGGCTTCGAGGATCTCGCGCGGCAGCACGCCCTGCTCGAGCCTGCGCTTGAGCTGACCGGACTCGCCACCCGCCGCCTCCAGACCATTGGCGAAGGCCTCGACCGCCAAGCCGTACTCGGCGGCGGCGATGCGGAGATCGATCGCCTTCTCATAGGCCTTTGACAGGAAGTTGATGCTCTCCACGCCGACCTTCTGCGAGGTCGAGCTCGGGGTCGAGCCCGGCGCGCTGCATGGCGCCGCGGAAGTGGTCGGCATCCTGGTCGAGCAGGCCCTTGAACTCCGCCTGCTCCGGATAGAGCGCCTCGACGTTGGTACGCACATCCTTGGAGAAGGTGCGATCATTCACCACGTGCGCGCGAATTTCGTCGGATCGCCTGGCGGATGCCCTGATTGTGGCAGCCCATGCAGGAGATACCGTTGGTCACCGCCCGATCGAGCTGGCTGTCGTCGAGCACGATCTCCGTCGGTCCCTTGTCGAGGCGTTCGCCGGTGGCTTTGTTCAGGTAGTAGGCTTGAAAGCCATTCGGCAGGCTGAAGATGGTTTCGCCGCCGTCATGCTTGAAGGCATCGGCGCCATCCGGGCCGAGCGGATGCACGAACAGGCTCTGCTCCGGCCTGTCTCCCTTGAAATCGTAAGAGGTCCAGAAATAGCCGGTCGAAATGCCGTGCCGCTCGATCAGCCGGTTGTGCTTGGAGACACCCGAATGCTGGAAGCCGGCGCGTTTGACGAGGAACTTCTCGATATCGCTCTTGATATTCAGATTCTCCTGCTTCTCGAGCTCTGCGAAAGTCGCAGGCAGCTTGAGCAGATCGTGATAGAGCGGCGGCCGCGATGCCGTGAAGGCGAACCAATCTCCCCGCACCCAAGCGAGTGGGGTGTTGGTGAGCGTGGCGACCGTCTGATAGACCGTCGCGTCCGGCTTCATGGCGTAAGGATAGGCGCTGATGATCCGGTTCCAGTCGGCCTCGGTCCAGCCGAGATCGTCGAGATTGAAGGCGATGATCGTCTGCTCCTGATCGATCGTGCGCATCTTCAGGACGTCCGGCTCCCGGCTCAAGCTGTTGAGCAGCTTCACCACGCCCTGGCGGTAGCGCACCATGTCGGTCTCCGGCGCGCAGGCGTTGTACAGGTTGGACAGCGTGATGTAGCGCATGCCCTTGCGTAAATGTTCCTGCTGCGCGTCGAGGTCGGCGCGCGATCGCCGTCACGATCGCTTCCTCGTCGATGGGCTTGCGATCGGTGCAGGCGGCCACGGCAAATCCGCCGAGGCTCTTGATCCAGTCATAGATCGCCTGGACTTCTTCTTCGGTCGGCTCCCGCTTGCAGTCGAAATCCTGGTAGCAGTCGTAGGGCATCTCCTTCTTGGCGATCTGGATGAAGAGCTTTGAGCCGTCGGGATTGCCGGGGAGGATGAAATTCGGATCCTTGGCAAGCTCGTCGAGATGCAGGATGTTGCCGAAATTCTTGGCGGGCTTTTCGCGTTTTAGGGTCGGGCCGGCCTGATGGCAGCGTGAGCAGTTCTGCTCGAGCGCCTCAAATGCCGCCTGGGCCACCGGGTCGGCGGGGACCGGAATGTCACCCGCCTTGACCTTCTCGGCCGCGGCCGAACTCCAGCTTGGGCTTCGTCGCCTTCGGCGGGAGCCACAGCTTCCTTGTCCTTGTCCTCTTCCTTGGCAGGGGCAGCCTGGTCTTCCTCGCCCTTCGCCTTCAGCCTCGTCAGATTTGGCGGGAGCGGCCTGCTCTTCCTCGCCCTTGGCGGGCTCTTCCGCCTTCTCGGCGGGCTCGGCCTCGGGTGCCGCCTCTTTCGGCGCTGCGGTCTCCTCCGCTCCTGGCGCGCCGGCATCCTTTCCTGGCTCGCTTCCTTGCGGGAGGCCTGATCGCTCGCCGGGCGCCGCCGCAGGAGCCGTATCGGAGGTGTCGCCCGGAGCCGTATCGGCATCGCCTGGACTTGGACTTCCCCAGGACCCGCAGCGATGGTGAGCGCCGGCTCGGCGGCCCAAGGCGTGCTTGAGCTGAGCATGGCGCAGGCGAGCGCGAGAAACGCGAGAGCCGCGATCGAAGTGTTCCTGCGCAAGGTCATGGGAAACCTCCATTTGAATGAAATGCAGTCAACGGCGTCTGCATAGACGCTTGCAACTGAACGCTGCATGAACGGCGGCGCAGTCTACGGTCTGCCTGAAGCGAGGCATTCTAGCCCTCCAGCCCCGGTATAGATGTCGATGATTCCGATCTGCACGTCCTTGCCGGAAAGTGCCTGTTCCAGCACCGGCCGCAAGGCTTCCGACCGCTGCGGCGTCGTCATCGATTGAAGCGCCGCGTGCAGATCGGGCAGCTCATCCTTGGAGAAGATCGCCACCATGTGCTCGGCGCCATAAGGCGGCTTGTCGACCTTGAACTTTTCGTGAATCGTCTCGCGGCTCCAGTCCTTGGTGGCGTCCGCCGGCTTCTGACGGATCGGGAATGAAGAACTCGACATGCCCGTCCGGCGGAAGGTTGAACATGGTGAGATGCGGGTATTTCGCGCCCTGCATTTCGATCTCGACGAGATCGCCCACGGCGTAGCGCTGATTGCCGCTGGCGAGGCTCGCTTCCGCCGGATCGAGCGCTGCCTGCTGCTTCAGCCATTTGAGCGCCGCCCATTTGGAGACGACGCCCTTGATGCTGGCCGCATCCACCTTCTCGGCGACGACCCCGCCAACCACATGCTCGACGGTCCGCTTTCGGCACCGACCATACGAGATCGGCCTCCGTCTTGTCGGCGACGACGGTCACGAAAGGCAGATCGGCGAACGCCGCGCCGTCGCCGCCCTCCACCGCCACCTTGAGCTTGAGCTCATCGGAACCTGCCGGTGCCGGGCCAGGCGCCTTCGCCTCGCGCAAGGTCATGAGCTGCACCGAGCGCGCCCGCAGCGGCAGCACCTGTGGGGTCTGCTGGCTCTCGACCTGGGCATGCACGGCCGGCACGACATAGCCGAGCAATTCGAGCTCGCTCATCTGCCCATCGCCGTCCCTTGTCGGCCCGGCCTTCAAGCGGCGCGGGCGAAGGCCCAGCTCAAGGCGCCGCGTTTCTTGCCGTCGATGCTCACCTCCGGCGTGAGCTTGTCCTCGGCGACGGCGCCGACGAAGGTGACATTGTCGAAATCATCCTCGGTGAGCTTGGAGAATTCCGGCGGCGGCAGCTTGAGTTGATCGCCCGCGATGGTCGGGGTTTCCATCTTGCGAAAGCGCACGCCGGGAGCCGAGGCGCTCCGCTCCATGCCGCCGGAGTGGCAGAATCGGCAACGAAGACGACCTTCACCCCCTTCTTGTCGGCCTCCTGCATCCATTCGAAGACCTCATCGTCGAGAATGCGCTCGCGCGTCGCGGGCCCGACCGGGATAAAGTGCCCGAGCAGGAAATTCTCGTTCAGTCCATCGGCCTCGTCGTGACGCCCTTTCGGCTCGGGCTCCTGGCTGCCGTGCCCAGCATAGGTGAACACGATGGTGTCGCCGGCCTTTGCCTTCGCCACCAATCCTTCCCAGGCGGCAACGATGCGATCCTTGCGTGCATCGTCGTTGATCAGGCGCACCACCTCTTTGGCGCCGGCGCCCTTCAGCGACTGAGCTATGTCGTCGGCATCGTTGGCGGCGCCGTCGAGATCGTTGGCGGTCCCGACATAGTCATCGATGCCGACCACGAGGCCATAAAGCTCGCCGGCGCTTGCCGGCGCGGCGATGGCAACAAAGAAAGGAGAGCGAGCGCAGTCGAAAGGCTCTTGCCACAAACCCGGCCCTTGTTGCGCTTATGCATTGGAACGACTCGTCAGTTACTACTCCGCGCCGTCAGGCTGCTTTGAGCCTCCGTCAGAGGTCTCGCCACCGCTCCCGTCGCCTTCCTTCTCCTCGTCGGTCTCGTCCTCGCCGGTTGCTTTCTTCTTCTTCGGCACGGCGTCCGGCAGCGGAGGCAGCGATTTCAGATAGGCGGCGATGGCAGAACGATCTTCCGGCTTGAGCTTCGCCATATTCTCCTGCACCGGCGCCATCACGCCGCCGATCACGTCGAAGTCTGGCGTATTGCCGGTCTCGAGCAGATAGGTGATGTCGTCGGTACTCCAATCGCCAAGACCGTCATGGCTCGGCGTGATGTTCGGAATCTTGCCCTTGCCTTCGGGGTTGCGGGCGCCGGCAAAGGCCTGGCTCTGGATGGTGCCCCCGAGAGAATTCCGCGGCGAATGACACTCCCCGCAATGGCCCGGGCCCTCGACGAGATAGGCCCCGCGATTGAGTTCGGCACTCGCCTTGGCCTCAGGCGTGAAGGTCTTTCCGTCCACATAAAGCAGCTGCCAAAGGCCGATCCCCCGCCGGATGTTGTAGGGGAAGGCCAGCTCGTGCGGCGGCGTCTTGTGCTTCACGGCCGGCAAGGTATCGAGATAGGCCTTGAGGTCGATCAGATCCTCATAGGTCATGCGCTGATAGGAGGTGTAGGGAAACGCCGGATAGAGATGCGCGCCGTCGGGTCCTAATCCGCGCTTCATCGCGTTGACGAAGTCGAGCGTGCTCCAATTGCCGATGCCGGTCTCCTTGTCGGGAGAAATATTCGGCACGTTGAAGACGCCAAAAGGCGTCTTCAGGCAGCAGCCGCCCGCAAGCCGCGTCTTGTCCTTGACTTTGGTATCCTTGCACTTGGCGAGCGGCTCGGCATGGCATTCCGCGCAGCCGCCTGCCGTGAAGATGTACTCGCCATTGGCGACGTCAGGGGTGTGCGCGGGCAGCTCGGACGCCGGCACCGCCTTCGGCATGGTCAATAGATAAAAGACGATCGCTCCGGCGATGCCCAGGGCAAACAGCGCCCACCACCAGGCTCTGCGCGCGTTTCCTTCCTGGACGCCCGTGGTCATTTTGGTGACCACGCCCTATCCGTCACTGTTCCAGTTTTTCGCGATAGGATTCGTGACACTCCTTGCACACCTTCGTCATGTCGTTGAACGCGGCGGTGAAAGTGCCCTTCCCCTGCTCGGCCGCGCCCGCCGCCTTGGCGCTCGCGTCCTTGAGCTTATTGGCGATCTTCTTGAAGTCATCGAAGTTCTCCCAGATCTCGGGCTTGGCTTCGCTTTGGTCCTCCTTATCGGGAATTTGACTATCGGCGATTCCGCCATGCTCGGTTCCCTTGGGGAACAGCGTTACGTATTTGTCCGGCACGGCGCTGATCTCGTTCATGGCCTTGGCGGCCTCCGCGGCGTCGAAAGGCTTCACGCCCTTGACCATCTGACCGCCGAGCTTGGCCGCCGGCGCCACGGTCTTCTTCATCAGATCCCGCCGCTCCTTCACTGCCGCCACCAAATCATCATCGGCGGAAATTGCTGCCGTGGCACAGAACGCGATGCCCACGCTCGCACAGACGATCATCATCAGTTGTTTCTGCATTACCCCTCTCCACTCATCGGAACCGCTCCAACAAAACTGCTCGCGTATCGTCACCGCACCGCTTGTCCCGCCGCCTTGGCACGAAGACCGACCGAGGCGTGCGGAATGGTGACTGCATTTGAGGACTCGGGTTCTAGCCCCTGACTGATCATGATGTTGAGCAGTTGCGGCGAGGGCCGGCCGTCGACTGGCAAACGGTTGGCGTGCTGGTACTGACTGATCGCATCTGCTGTGCGCTGGCCATAGAGACCGTCGGGCGGGCCGGGATCGTAGCCAAGCCGCGTCAACGACGTCTGGATGCTGTAGACGAGTTCGGATCCGCCGGGCGGGGGCGGCGCTCCGTAGTACTGGCTTTCGTAATAGGCGCGGGCATTGGCGTCCGCTTCCGCCGCACCCGTGACGAGACCGACGCCTGCGCCGATGGCAGCGCCGGTTCCAGCACCCCTGCCGCCTCCGACAATGCCGCCGATGATCGCGCCGACCACGCCGCCCTGCACGCCGCGCTCGATGACCTGCGCCTGCGCGTGCGACGGCCACAGGCTCATCGCCGGCAATGCCAGGGTCAAAGCCGAAAGCCACGCGATGCGGTTGAATGAAGGCCCGAACTTGCGCGTCATGACGTCCTCCTGTTTTCGCGCCGCTTCAAAATCGACGAGCCACCCGACCATCACCCGCGCCCCGCTCAGCGAGCGGGCTTCGTGAGCGGCATTCTGCCATACGAGCCGCGTGTCCCGCTACAGCCTAGGCGCCGATCAAGGCATAGGAATGCCACGCTCACGGGGCGGCACGTGCCATGCCCCTTTGCACCGCCGGCCGCGCCGCGATCGCCACGTACCAGCGCTTGACATTGGGATAGTCGTCAAACGTGACGGTTTGCCACTCGAACCTGGAAATCCAAGGCCAAATGGCGATATCGGCAATGGAATAGTCGTCCGCCACGTATTCGTGCTCGGCGAGCCGCCGGTCGAGCACGCTCCACAGCCGTCTCGCTTCCTTGGTATAGCGCTCCTCGGCGTAAGCGCTCTTTCCCGGATTGAACTTCACGAAGTGGTGAACCTGCCCGAGGAACGGGCCCGGCCCGCCCATCTGCCACATCAGCCACTCGACCACGCGCCATTTGGTGGGGAAGTCCTGCGGCCAAAGCTTGCCGGTCTTCTCCGCGAGATAAAGCAGGATCGCTCCCGACTCCATGAGCCGAAGTCCGTTGTCGGTATCGATGATCGCCGGGATCTTGTTGTTGGGAGAGATGGCGAGAAAGTCGGGATGGAACTGCTGATCCTTGCCGATGTCGATTGGGTGCACCCGATATGGCAGCCCCACTTCTTCCAGCATGATTGACGCCTTCTGCCCGTTCGGCGTCGACCAGGTATAAAGCTCGATCATTCCCGCTCCCCTGCCCGCGACGTAAGCGCGCGCGTCTGTGCATCGCGTCACGACATCCTAGCTAGCGAAGTTGCGCATCCATGCAAGCTTCCTGCGAGTCTTGCTCGCAATGCAGCACGACTCTCATTCGCAGCTGCGAGATGATTCGATTCATCAAGTCTTCATTCATCGGCCCTCCTATCGCCCCGAACCTGTCGCGTCCACGCCACAGGCGATTGCTATCGAGATGATGGCTATTCGGAGCGGGCGCCTAGTTGGGAGGAACCAATGCTTGACCGTGCGCAACTCGACGATGAACTCAGCGGCGCGCACCAGGCGAACTTCGTCCGCTATGCGATCTACTACACGCCGCTGCCGGGCTCGCCGCTCGCCGCCTTCGGACGCTCCTGGTTCGGTCGCGCCAATGACGGCGCCACGCTGCAGGCTTTCTCAGACGCCGGCCTCACCGGCGCCGCTGCCATCAAGCCGCTCTCCGGATCATCGCGTTACAGCGGTCTGCACGCCGTGTTCAAGGCGCCGTTCTGCCTGCGCGAGGGCATGGGTCCCGATGCGCTCAAAGCGCGGTTGATCAGTTTTGCCGCACGCCGGAAGCGGGTGGAGACAGGTCCGCTGACGCTGGCGCGCTCCGGCCGCTATCTCGTGCTCCGTCCAATTCAGCCGACGCCCGCCCTCGATTGGCTCGCGGCGCAATGCGTCGCCGCCTTCGACGGCTTTCGCCGAGCCTGCGGCTTGCGCCACGGCACAGGCCGGCGTGACCCTGAACGACCATCAGCGTCTGCTGCTCAAGAGCTTCGGCGATCCGCATGTGTTGAGCGAGTACCGCTTTTACATCACGCTGACCGGGCCGCTCGATCCCGCTCACCTCGAGCGCATCTCGCAGGCGCTGTGGCCGATGCTGGAGGAGATCTGCGCCTCGGGCGTGACCGTCGACGGTCTTTCGCTGTTCGGCGAGACCGGCGGGCGGGCCCCTTGCGGCTCATCGGGCGCTACCGCCTGGGAGCCTGAGAAATCCTAGGGTTCCCGGCTGGCCGCGGCGGATTCTGCTCCGCCCATGGAACAAAGTTTTGACACATGGGTTATGCACCGTGATGTCACTCGGCTGGGGGACAGCACGGGGGAACCAATGCCAGACTATGGGGAGATCTTGGCGTTTCTCGCCGCGAACCCGCCACAGCTATCGGCGGAGCGCGAGCTTCACGCCTCGCTGCTTGAGCTTCTGGCTCAGTGCCTGCGCTCCGAACAGGTGTCTACCGACGCTGAGGATGCCTCGCCGGAGAATCTGGAAGCGCACCATTTCCGCTGGGTGAATTTCAACTAACGCTGAAAACCGAGGAATTCCGCTTCGGCGGCGTCATCGGCGCCGCCCGAGCGCGCCATGGATTTCATGATCATAGCCTCCTTGTTTTCGGCCAAATCGGCGCGCCAAATCAGCAAGCCTTGATTTTGGTCAATGCTTTCGGTGCCGGCCGAGGCATCGATTTGACGCGTAAGGGGCAAAAGCCGTAAATTTCGCGATATGACGCGATTTAGCGCGATATGTGGCGATTTGCGCGGGCGGCGTGCCGGTGCTAACAACCAATGAACGATGCCTGCTGGACGTCATGAACTGAGCCGCCAGCTTGAGGTTCTCGAGGGGAGATCAATCAGATCATGAGGGAAAACGTCGCGGTAAAGCGTGCGCCTGGACCCGAGGTCAAGAGTTCCGCCGAAGATGTGATCAAGACATTCCTGAGAAGCGTCGATAGCGCCAAACGCTCCGAGCAACCCTATCGCCATTGGGCGCTGCAAGGCTGCTTCCCGGCCGACAGCGTCGATGACGTGGTGGCGCTTCCCTTCGACGCCCCCTCGCTCGACGGCGTCTCCGGCAAGCGCGAGCTGCACAACAACACCCGCAAATATTTTGACGTGGAGAACCGCGAGCGCTTCCCGGTCTGCGAGGCGATCGCGCAAGCCTTTCAGGACAAGCGGGTGACGAGCCATATCGAGAAGGCCTTCGGCACCGATCTCAAGGGCACCTATCTCCGCATCGAGTTCGCCCAGGACATCGACGGCTTCTGGCTCGAGCCGCACACCGACCTCGGCGTGAAGGTGTTCACCATGCTGCTCTATCTGTCGAAGGATCCGAGCCATCAGGACCTCGGCACCGACATCTATGACGGCGATAAGCGTCATTTCGGCCGCTCGGCCTTCGCGCCCAACGGCGCCATGGTGTTCATCCCCGGGAACAACACCTATCACGGCTTCGAGAAGCGCCCGATCAAGGGCGTGCGCATCTCGCTGATCATCAACTACGTGACCAATGAGTGGCGGGCGCGCGAGCAGCTCTCCTTCCCGGAAGCGCCGATCGCCTAAGCGCACGCCAGAGAATTCCGACAATTGCGTCATGGCCGGGCTCGTCCCGGCCATTTGCTTTTGCTATAGCCCTCAAGACATGACTGCCCGGTCAAGCCGGGCACATGACAAAGGGTGAAGCAATGAGCAAAGTCGCCTGGATCGGGCTCGGCGTCATGGGCTATCCCATGGCCGGCCATCTCAAGACGCGGGGGCATCACGACGTCGTCGTGTTCAACCGGACAAGCGCCAAGGCCGAGGCCTGGGTCGCCGAATTCGGCGGCAAGCTCGCGCCCACACCGGCGGCTGCGGCGCAAGATGCCGACTTCATCTTCACCTGCGTCGGCAACGATAACGATCTCCGCGCGGTGACGCTCGGGCCCGACGGCGCCTTCTCGACCCTGAAGCCCGGCGCCGTGGCCATCGACAACACCACGGCGTCGGCGGAGATCGCCCGCGAGCTTCACGCCGCCGCCAAGAGCAATGGCGCTGGCTTCCTCGATGCCCCGGTGTCAGGCGGGCAGTCCGGCGCCGAGAATGGCACGCTCACGGTCATGGTCGGCGGGGATGAAGAGGATTTCCGCAAAGCCGCAGCCGGTGATCAAGGCCTATGCGCGCGCCGTCACCCTGATCGGACCCGCCGGGCTCAGGCCAGCTCACCAAGATGGTCAACCAGATCTGCATCGGCGGATTGATTCAGGGTCTCGCCGAGGCGCTGCATTTCGCCAAGCGCGCCGGCCTCGACATCCAGAAGGTGATCGACACGATCTCCAAGGGCGCGGCGCAGTCCTGGCAGATGGAGAACCGCTGGAAGACCATGGTCGAAGGCAGATTCGACTTCGGCTTCGCCGTCGATCTGGTGCGGAAGGATTTCGCGCTCGCGTTCGACGAGGCGCGCAGGAACGGCGCCGAGCTTCCCGTCACCGCGCTGGTCGATCAGTTCTACGCCGAGGTGCAGGCGATGGGCGGCAATCGCTGGGACACGTCGAGCCTGATCGCGCTGCTCGAGCGCAAGAATTGAGCTTCCCTGATCCGCCGCGTAGTCGAGCGGCAGCGACGTCGTATATTTGATCTGCTCCATGGCGAAGGCCGAGCTCACATCCGACAGCTCGATCCTGGCGATCAGCCTCTTGTAGAAGGCGTCGTAGCGCTCGATGTCGGGCACCACCACGCGCAGGAGATAATCCACCTGCCCGCTCATGCGGTAGAACTCGACCACCTCGGGAAAGTCCTTCAAGGCCTCATGGAACTGGTCGAGCCACTCCTGGGTGTGATGGCTCGTGGTGATGGAGACGAACACCGTCACCCCCACATTGACCTTCTTGGCGTCGAGCAAAGCCACGCGCCGCTGAATGACGCCGCTCTCCTCGAGCTTCTGGATGCGCCGCCAGCAGGGCGTGGTGGAGAGGCCAATCTGCTTGCCGATTTCGGCGACCGGCATCGTGCAGTCCTTCTGCAAGATGTCGAGAATTTTTCTATCCATTCGGTCAAGCATGGCGGTCCTGATAATATTTTTCCGTGATTGTAGCACGATCGGGATTCCTTTTTTATTCCATACTAACCCTACATAGTTAGTAGAATATTCCTTCTGGCCGCTGCAAGTGGCTTTTTCAAACTGCCCACTTAGAGGAGTTTGCGCACCTCACGGCGCAGCACCGGCAGCAGCTCCTCCTCGAACCACGGATTGCGCGTGAGCCAGGCATTGTTGCGCCATGACGGGTGCGGCAGCGGCAAGACGCGAGGTCGCCGTCTCCGCCGCAGGTGCCGGCGCCAGTCGAGCATGGTCGCCTGCAAGCTCGCCCCCGCCTCGGAGCCGAGATGCCAAGCTTGAGAATAGGAGCCGACCGCCAGCACGAGCTCGAGCTGCGGCAAACGATCGAACAAGGATCGATGCCAAAGCTTGGCGCATTCCGCTCGCGGCGGAAGATCGCCGCCATTGGCATCCTGCCCGGGAAAGCAAAAGCCCATGGGGATGACGGCGACGCGGGCCTCGTCGTAGAACTCCTGCGGACTTACCCCCATCCAGTCGCGCAAGCGGTCGCCGGAAGGATCGGTGAAGGAAATGCCTGAGGCATGCACCCGCGTGCCCGGCGCCTGGCTGCATACGGCGAGCCGCGCCGTGTGGCTCACCCGCAAGACCGGTCGCGGCTCGTGCGGCAACGGCTTGCCACTAGGCGTCTCGACGCAGTTGCGGCAGCCGCGGATGCCGGCGAGCAAGCGGTCGAGCTCGGATGCCTCTGCCCTCATAGATCGAGCGTCATGCCATCCTGGGCGACGATGAAACGCGAGCCGTCGACCTTGTCGACATGGTCAAGCATCGCCTCGCCCATATGGGTCAAGAGCACCTGCTTTGCCCCCAGCCTCTCGTAATTGGCATCGATCGTCTTGTAGTCGAGATGAATGGGGAGCTTCACATCGTATTGAAAGCATTCGCTGATGAGCAGGTCCGCGCCTTGCGCGGCAGGGCACGAGGCTCTCCGTCCAGCCGGTATCGCCGGTGAAGGAGAGCACCTTGCCCTCCAAGCCGAATCTGAGGGCGTAAGGCGGCGCGCCTGACGGATGCTTCACCTCGAACGGCGTGATGGTGACGCCGTTCAGCGCAAGCGGAACCTGCTCCTCATATTCGATGAACTCGAAGCCGAAGGCGCACGGGCATTTGGTGATGTTGGGATAGAGAGCCTCGGCCGCCGTATGGAAGCGCTCGGCGATGCCCTTGGGACCGGTGACGATCAGCGGACGCGTCCGCTTGCTCGCATATTGGGCGTCGATGAGAAGCCAGGGCAAACCGCCGAAATGGTCGCCATGCAGATGGCTGACACACACCATGTCGATTTCGTTGGGCTCGAGCCCGAGCCGATGCATCCCGATCAAGGTCGTGACGCCGCAATCGATGAGGAAGGTGGAGTTGCCGGAACGGACGTGGAACGAGGTCTGCAGCTGCCCGCCCGCGCCAAAAGCATCCCCGCACCCTATGATTGTAAGACGCATGATTGCCGGACGGTGCCTCTCCTTGAACCTTGCCTCTCTACGAGACGCCAAGCGCCGCCGCAATTCATGGATGGGCGTTTCAGCGCGCAGCGACAGTAAACGCCGCATTAGGAATTTCCCCACATAGTCATCCGCAGGGCCCTGGTTAAGGGGTGGAGGACGCTCCCGTGCTCCTGCCGACGGCCCTCTTTTTCCAGGTTCGGTTGGGTTTGCGGGCTTTACAGGCATGACAGCAGGCGTTTCAGCCGAGGCTCGTGCGGCCGCTTCGGCGGCAATGAACGCCAAACGGCGCATCTCCCGCGGGCGCCGGCAGGCTCACGATAAGCTCACCCCCTCTCCGGTTTCCAATCGGAGCTCGATTATGAGCTCCTGCTTATGTTCGCGAGGAACGAGCTGTCGGCGGCGGTGACCACGCCGCTGCTTGCGGTGATCGTGGCCGTTGGCGCGATGTTCTGGGCGCCGCCGGCGCAGTTGCTGCTCTGGCTCGCCACGGTTTTCTTCGCCAAGGGCCTGCTCATCAGCCTTTGCCGGCAATTCCTCAAGACGCCGCGGGAGGAGGTCAAGCCGCAGGCCTGGCGCGCCAAGATGACGGCCGCGGAGTTTCTCTACGGACTGTCCTGGGCAGCGGTTGCCTTTGTCAGCGCCGGCGCCGCCGGAGAGGCAGCCCACACCTTCGTCTTTGCCGCTCTCCTCATCGTCATCTCGATGCGCATGCTGTTCGCCTCGCCGGTCATGTCGATCGTGTTCGCCGGCACGTTGCCGATGGCGGCGGCAATCGTGGTCCGCTTCGCGCTGCTCGACAATCCGTTCTACTGGGCCATGGCGGCGATGGCCGTCGGCGTCTATGTCTATTTCATCTGGCTGATGAACGGGACCAACGCGACGATCACCGCCATGATCGGGTTTCGCGCCGAGAAGGACGCGCTCATCGCCGAGCTCGAGCAGGCGAAGTCGATCTCCGACGAAGCGAGGCTGCGCGCCGAGGAAGCAAGCCAGGCGAAGTCCCGCTTTCTCGCCACCATGAGCCACGAGCTGCGCACGCCGCTCAACGCGATCCTCGGCTTCTCCGAGATCATGCGCTCCGAGATCCTGGGGGCGCACGAGAACCCGGTCTACAAGGAATATGCCAACGACATCCACCAAAGCGGCCAGCACCTGCTCAATCTGATCAACGAGATCCTCGATATTTCCCGCATCGAGTCGGGCCGCTACGAGCTGCGTGAGGCGCCGGTCACGCTCGCCACCGTGGTCGAGGACTGCCAGCGTCTGCTGCGCTTACGCGCCGAGACCAAGGCCCTTCGCATCATCGAGCAGTTCGAGCCTGAACTTCCTCAGCTCTGGGCGGATGAGCGGGCCATGCGCCAGATCTGCCTCAACCTCCTGTCGAATGCGATCAAGTTTACCCCGCCCGGCGGAACGATCACGCTCGCCATCGGCGAGACCGAGTCCGGAGGGCAGTTCCTGAGCGTCAAGGATACCGGGCCGGGCATTCCCGAGAACGAGATCCCGCGCGTGCTGAAGAGCTTCGGCCAGGGGTCTCTTGCCCATCAGACCGCGGAAGGCGGCACCGGGCTTGGGCTTCCCATCACCAAGGGACTGGCCGAGCTGCATGACGGCACTTTCGAGCTGAAGAGCAGGCTTCGCCAGGGCACCGAGGTCAAAGTGAGCTTTCCGCGCAAGCGCGTCATGGAGACGCTGCCGCGGATCGCCGAGCCGGCACGATGGCTCACGGACCGGCAGAACTCTTCCGGTGCGATGGGAGCCGGCGCCAAGACCTGAACCCGGTGGCGGAAAGGCGATTGTCCGGCGGCTGCCTCACCCCTACATAGGCTTGGTTGACCACCGGACCGAAGCCTCCCTTGGAAACGCCCTGCATCGACGTCTGCGAGATGGACGCTTGCTCAGGTCTGTGCGTCGGCTGCGGGCGCACTCTCGATGAGATCGCCGGCTGGGCGGACATGAGCCAGGAAGAGCGGCGCGCCATCATGGCTCTCTGCCGGGCCGCAAAGCGCTCTTAACGAGACTGTGAAAGGCTAGAAATCGTGTCGGCGTGGATTGCCATCTTTGTCCTGGCGCTCGCAGCCATGCTGCTCGTGAGCAACTCCACGGGCACCATCGCCAATCTCGACAGCGACACCTTCGGCTATGTCGCGCTCGGGACGGCGCTTCTCGTCTTCATCGGCGGCGGCGTGCTGGTGCGCTATCGCGGGCAGGCCGGCGCCATGTTCCGCGACGCGGTCACGTGGCTTGCGCTCGGGCTTGCGCTCGGTCACGCTCTACTCCTATCGCGAGGAGCTTCTGCCGATTGCCGGGCGCCTTGCCGGCGAGCTTCTTCCCGGCAGCGCCATGGTGGTCGAGCAAAGCCCCGGCGGCCCGGTCGAGATCAAGATCAGGAAGCGCCTCGACGGCCATTTCACCGCCAAGGCCGAGGTCAATGGCATCTCGATTCCCATGATCGTCGATACCGGCGCCTCGACCATCGTGCTGCGCCCCGAGGATGCGAAGAAGGCCGGCATCGACGTGAGCAAGCTCAGCTTCACCGTGCCGGTCGCTCACCGCGAACGGCCGCACGGTCGCGGCACGGGTGCGCCTCGACAGCGTGGCGATCGGACCGCTTCAGCGGGAAGATGTCGATGCGCTCGTGGCCGAGCCAAAGGCATTGACCGAGAGCCTGCTCGGCATGAGCTTCCTCGGGCGGCTGCGCTCCTACGAATTCTCCGGGGATTTCCTGACGCTACGCGGCTGACGCTGAGGACGGAGTTGATCGGCTCTCGCCAGCGGGAACCTCGCCCTCCTGCAGCGCTGTTGGTGAAACGTCCAAAATCGCCTATCAGGGGCAGCATGTTTCCCAAGCCGCGCCAGGATCTCCGACCCAATACGGCCGAATTCGAGCGCCTTCCCTTCGTCAAGGCGACCGGATTTCGCGGAATACGACGCCCGCTGGCGCTATCCTGAGGAGATCAATCTCCTCGGGCTCGAAGCCGTGGGGCTCGCTCTTGCCGATCTGATGCGCGAGCGCGGCGTGCCACAGCTCGCGTCGTGGTCGGCCACGACTACCGCTCCTACTCGGCCTCGATCAAGGCGGCGCTGATCAACGGCCTGCTCGCCGGCGGCGCCGAGGTTCACGACATCGGCTTGGCGCTGTCGCCCATGGCCTATTTCGCGCAGTTCGAGCTTGGCGTCGAAGGCGTCGCCATGGTGACCGCGAGCCATAACGACAATGGCTGGACCGGCATCAAGATGGGCATCGAGCGGCCGCTGACCTTCGCGCCCGACGATATGAGCGAGCTGAAGAGCCGCGTGCTGGAAGGCGCGCTGGCACCAAGAGGCGGCGGCAGCTACATCTTCGTGCCGGACATGCCTGAGCGCTATATGGCCGACCTGCTCAAGCGGCCGAAGCTGATGCGCCCGCTGAAGGCGGTGGTGTCCTGCGGCAACGGCACGGCCGGGGCGTTTGCGCCCCGCGTGCTCGCCGAGCTTGGCGTCACCGTCGTGCCGCTCAACTGCGAGCTCGACTATACCTTCCCGGCGCACAATCCGAACCCCGAAGACCTCGCCATGCTCAACGCCACGCGCGATGCGGTGCTCGAGCACGGCGCCGATCTCGGCCTTGCCTTCGACGGCGACGGCGACCGCTGCGGCGTGGTCGACAATGAGGGCGAGGCGATCTTCGCCGACAAGGTCGGCGTGATGCTGGCCCGCGACATCGCCGCGCGCAACAAGGGCGCGCTGTTCGTCGCCGACGTGAAATCGACGGGCCTGTTCCTCACCGATCCGGTGCTGCGCGAGCACGGCGCCAAGACGCTGTTCTGGAAGACCGGCCACTCCTACATCAAGCGCTACAGCCACGAGACCGGCGCGCTCGGTCGGCTTCGAGAAGTCGGGGCACTTCTTCTTCAACCCGCCGCTCGGCCGCGGCTATGACGATGGGCTCGTGGCGGCGCTCGCCGTGCTCGACATGCTCGACCGCAACCCCGGCAAGTCACTCGCCGAGCTCAAATCCGCGCTTCCCCGCACCTGGCAGTCGCCGACCATGTCGCCCCATTGCGACGACGAGGTGAAGTATCAGGTGGTCGACCGCGTGGTGGATCACTTCCAGAAGGTCGCCGCCAATGGCGGCAGTCTCGCCGGACAAAAGGTGCGCGAGCTGATCACCGTCAATGGCGTCCGGATCGTGCTCGAGGACGGAACTTGGGGCCTGGTGCGCGCCTCCTCCAATAAGCCGGAGCTTGTGGTCGTGGTGGAAAGCCCGACCTCGGAAGCGAACATGCGGGCGATCTTCGCCGAGATCGACGCCGAGCTTGGCAAGCAGCCGGAGGTCGGCGCCTACAATCAGAAGATCTGAGGAGCCGTCGCTGATCGCTAGACTTGTAATGACCCGCGACGGCCGTAGCAAAACCGTCAACGACCTGTCGCATTTCTGCAAAAGGAATCTGCTTGGTTCCTCCGGCCATGACACTCTCTCGTCTTCGCCTGCAGGCCTGACCGCCGGCCTCATCCTCGATCTGCTGCTGCTCCGGACCCTCCTCGCCCCTCCCTTCCGCATCTGGCCGACGCCTGAGCCTGGGAGCTGGCAGAGCCTCACCTTCTGGGGACTGTTCCGCGGCGGCATGGTCGCCACCTTCATCGTCGCCGCGCTCGATTGGAATGCGACGCCGCTCCTCGACTGGACGCGCTACATCGTGGCGCTGCCGCTTGGGCTCACCGGTCTGTTCATCACGGTGTGCGGCTACTTCAATCTCGGCCTCGGCAATACCTATTGCGGCGCCGACGGCCTCGTCACCGGCGGCCTCTACCGCTTCAGCCGCAACCCGCAATACACCGCCTCGATCATCGGCCTCATCGGCCTGTCGATCGGCGCGAACTCGATCCTCACCATCATCATGTCGGTGGTGATGAGCGGCGCCTATGTCATGATGGCTCTGGTCGAGGAGGATTGGCTGAAGCAGCTCTACGGCGCGCCCTACCGCGACTATTGCCGCGAGACCTCGCGCTTCCTCGACATTCAGGGCTTGATCGCCCTCATCGAGCGCAAGAAGCCCTCCCGCCAGACGGGCTGAGCGCCTACTCGGCGGCGACCGCGCGCCGGCTCTCACCCGCGGCAACGTCGCGCGCAGCCTTGAGCACGTCGAGGCCCGCGCCATCGAGATGCGCCATCTCGGCGAGCACCCGGCGGAAGGCGCGCGCGCGCGGCTGGCCGTGGAACAGGCCGAGGATATGGCGCGTCATCTGATTGAGACGCACGCCGCGGGCAAGCTCTCCTTCCGCGTACGCCATGAAGCTGTCGAGCACTTCGAGCCGCGACGGCGCAGGCTCCTCGGCCCCGAACAGGCGCTGGTCAACCTCGGCGAGGATGTAGGGATCCTGATAGGCGGCGCGCCCCAGCATCACCCCATCGACATGGGTAAGGTGATCGGCCGCCTCGCCGAACGATCCGATGCCGCCATTGACGATGATGGTGAGGTCAGGCCGCCGCGCCTTCATGCGATAGACGCGGTCGTAGTCGATCGGCGGCACGTCGCGGTTCTCTTTCGGGCTCAGGCCTTCGAGCCAGGCCTTGCGCGCATGCAGGATGAAGGTGCGGCAGCCGCCTTCGGCGACGGCATCGATGAAGCGGTCGAGGCTCTTCCTCGGCGTCCTGGTCGTCGATGCCGATGCGGCATTTGACCGTGACGGGCACCTTGGCGCTCGCGCCCATCGCCGCGATCAGGTCGGCGACAAGCTCGGGCTCGGCCATCGAGGCAGGCGCCGAACCGCCCCGCCTGCACGCGGTCCGACGGGCAGCCGACATTGAGATTGATCTCGTCGTAGCCGAACTCGGCGCCGATGCGCGCGGCCTCGGCGAGAGCGCCTGCGGATCGCTGCCGCCGATCTGCAAGGCGACGGGATGCTCGGCCGGATGGAAGTGCAAGCAGCCGGCTTCCTGTCGCCGCGCAACACCGCATCCGCCGTCACCATCTCGGTATAGAGCAGCGCGCGCTTGGAGATGAGCCGCAGGAAGTAGCGGCAGTGGCGGTCGGTCCACTCCATCATCGGCGCGACGCAGAATTTATGTCCTTGATCTAACTGCATTTTCTCTTCGGCTTGGGTGCCCACGCGGCGTCTCATATGCACTTTCGTACGCTATCACGCGACGCTTTTCGCCCGTCTTGAGGCCTGAGCGCAAGCGGAGCGCGCACGAGACAATGTATGTCCACATCACCGTCGCACAACGGCAAGGTCATCATCACCTGCGCCATCACCGGGTCGATTCACACCCCGTCCATGTCGCCCTACCTGCCCGTCACGCCGAACGACATCGTCGACTCGGCGTTCGAGGCCGCCGAGGCAGGCGCGGCGATCCTGCATCTTCACGCCCGCGACCCCGAGACCGGCCGGCCCGACCAGCGGCCTGAGGCGTTCGCGCCGTTCCTCGCACGCATCAAGCAGGCCACCAACGCCGTCGTGAACCTCACGAGCGGCGGCAGCCCTTCATGACGATCGAAGAGCGCATCAAACCCTCCATCCGCTTCAAGCCGGAGCTCGCCTCCTTGAACATGGGATCGATGAACTTCGGCCTGTTTCCAATGCTGAACCGGTTCAAGGACTTCAAGCACGAATGGGAGCGGCAATATCTGGAGAGCACCCGCGATCTCGTTTTCCGCAACACCTTCAAGGATATCGAATTCGCACTGACCGCATTGTCGGCAAACGGCACGCGCTTCGAGTTCGAATGCTACGACGTCGGTCACCTGTACAACCTCGCGCATTTCGCCGAGCGCAAGCTGGTCGAGCCGCCGTTCCTGGTGCAGAGCGTGTTCGGCATCCTCGGCGGCATCGGCACGCATGCGGAGGACGTGATGCACATGCGGCGCACGGCAGACCGTCTCTTCGGCGCCGACTACCGCTGGTCCGTGCTGGGGGCTGGACGCATGCAAATGCCGATCGCCGCCATGGCGCGCCGCCATGGGCGCCCATGTGCGCGTCGGCCTGGAAGACAGCTTGTGGATCGGCAGGGTCAACTTGCCCGCAGCAACGCCGAGCAGGTTCGCCGTGTGCGCAGCATCGTCGAGGAGCTCGGGCTCTCGCCGGCCACGCCTGACGAGGCGCGCGACATCCTGCATCTCAAAGGGGCCGACACGGTCTCGTTCTGATGTCCAATTCGCTGCTCTGCCCAGGGAAGCGCGGCGGCTAATAGCGCTCGCCCCAGCTGTAAAGCGCTTTGAGCACCGGGCCGAGCGCCTTTCCCTTGTCGGTCAGAAAATATTCGTAGCGAGGTGGGTGGTTCTCGTAGAGGCGCGTGGCGATCACGCCTTGGCTCTCGAGCCTTTTCAGCCGCGACGACAGCGTGTTCGGCGCCACTCCCGGGAGCCCGGCTTCAAACTGCTGGAAGCGTAGCGGGCCCTTGCGGAACAGGTCGCGCAGGATGAGCAGCGACCACTTCTCGCCAACCACATCGAGCGCCCGCGCCACCGGGCAATCTTTTTGGCCGTATCCGTTTGCCATGGCCGCTACATAGAATCCCGCCTTAGAAAAATCAAGTACCTTGCTATTGACAAGTTACTTTTGAAATTATAGCTACTGGTTATTGGCAATCCTTCAATAGGAGCGTGTCATGACCATTCCCGCTTATCTCCCTATTTCGTGTTCGCCGGGACCGCAGCCGCAATCGTTGCCATCCTCTACGGCTTGCATCGATCTCTTGTGCAGGCAGAAGTGGCCGCCTTCGATCGCGCGCGGACGTTTCGCACCTCGGCTGTCATTCTCCTTGGCTGGCTCGCCGTGAGCGTCGCGCTCGGTGCGCTTGGCGTCTACCACGTCAATTCGACCGCAAGTTCCAACCATCCAATATGGCATCTTGCTGCCGATCGTGGTCGGCGCGCTGCTGATCTGGCGCTCGGAAACGGCAAAGAGCATCATCGCCGCCGTGCCGCAGTCATGGCTCGTCGGCGTGCAGCTTACCGCGCATTGGGCGTAATCTTTCCTGATCCTCTATGCGACCGGCAAATTGCCTAGCCTGTTCGCCTGGCCTGCAGGCATCGGCGACATCGCCATCGGTCTCTTGGCGCCCATCGTCGGGCTTGCTCTATGCGCGGGCGCCGCGCAATACCGCGGGCCTCGTCGCGGCCTGGAACGTGTTCGGCATTCTCGATCTCATGATCGCGGTCGGCACCGGTTTCTTGACCGCACCATCGCTGTTGGTGCCTTTCGAGAACTCAGCCGACGAGCGAGCTGATGACTGTGCTGCCCATGGTGATGATCCCGGTCTATCTCGTGCCGCTTGTCGATCGTGCTGCACCTCGCTTCGCTTGCGAAGCTTCGCCGCGAGGCGGTCGCCGGCAACGGCTTCAGCAGAGCCGTAGCCGCGTAGTGGCAGTCTTCAAGCGATGGCCGCCAGGCTCAGCCGCTAGCGGAGTGCGGACTCTGCTCCCGGCGGAGCCAGAGGCCGCGGCCTGAGTCAGTGGTGATCTCGAGGTGATGCTAAGGGAGTTCAGGCGATGAGCACGGCACTATCGGCTCTTTTGATCTTTATCGGCGTCGGCGTCGGCGTGTGGCTGGTCTCCTTTGTCGTGGAGGCGCTGCGGCCGGTGCCGCGAGCGCCGCAGAAACTGCGCTGGGCTCCTGACCTTCCCGTCGAGCATATCGAGGTTGGCGGCAACATGCTCCGCTACATTAAGACCGGCAGAGGCTCCAACCTCGTGCTTCTGCACACGCTGCGAACGCAACTGGACCTGTTTGAGAAAGTCATGCCGGAACTCTCCAGGCACTTTACCGTCTACGCGCTCGACTATCCGGGCACGGGCTATTCGGACATTCCCAAGGCCCGCTACGACGCGGCCTTCTTCACTGAAGCGGTCGAGGGCTTTCTCGACCGGCTCGATCTACGTGACGTGACGCTTGCCGGCGTCTCGATCGGCGGATCGATCGCTTTGATCGTCGCCGCCCGGCGCAATCCGCGCGTCCTCGCGCGTCGTCGCCATCAATCCCTATGACTACGCCAAGGGCCGCGGCATGGCGCGGAGCTCCCTGTTCGGCGGGCTCGTCACCATATGCAGCGCTCCTGTTCGGTGATCGGCGAGACGGTGATGCGGCTCGAGGAACTTCCTCATCATGCGCGCGGTCCTGAATGGCGGGGTTGCCGATCCGAACAGCATCCGCCGGCGCTCCTGAAGGAAATGTATCTCGGTCGGAAATCGACCCGGCCACTATCGCGCCTTCCTCAGCCTGCTGCGCAATGCCGGAACTGGGAGACCGCGACCAAGGACTACGGACGCATCGAGGTTCCGGTCCTGCTGATCTGGGGCGACCAAGATTGGGCGAGACCGCCGAGCGCGAGCATGACCGCGTCGCTGATCCCCAATGTTCAGATGACGACGCTGGAGACGCGGCCGGCCATTTCCTGCCGCTCGACAGGCCGGCAGAATTGAGCCAGCTGATCATCCGCTTCGCCGCCGAAAGGCCGGCCAAGGTGGTCGGCCGCTAGCGCAGTTCCGACCCTGCTCCGGCGGTGCCGGCGGCCTGCGGCATGGAAATCATGAAGGCGGCGACATCCCAGGCCTGCTGCTCGGAGAGCACCGGATCGAGATAGCGGACGCCGAAGGGCATGTTGGCGCGGATATAGGCCGCGGCGTAAGCGAGCTTAGCCATGCCGGCCGCCGCATTGAAGCTGTCGTCGCCCCAAAGTGGCGGGATCGAATAGCCAAGCTGCGGCGGCTTGTTGCGCTCCCCTGCCCGTCATCCTCGTGGCAGCTTGCGCAGTAGATCGGCATAGACCTTCTCTCCCCGGCCGCCGTCCGCCGCCAAAGGTGGATCGCGGAGCAGGAACAAGCCCATGCCGGCGATGCGCACGCCCTCCGGCGTCCCCTGCCCTAGAAACTTGATATAGGCGATCAGGGCCTCCATCTCAGGGCTATCCTTTGGCAAGTCCTTGCCGTTCATGCTGCGCAGCATGCAGCCATTGATGCGCTCTTTGAGCGTGATCACCTGATCGTCCACCAGCATGGGAAAAGTGGCGAAGGTCGAGACGAAGGGAGCGGCGAACGGCCTGAGCCCGCGTCGAGATGGCAGTTCTTGCAAGCAAGATCGTTGCCGGCATAGCGCTTTTGCGGATCGGCTCGCGGCCTTGCCGATATGCTTAGCGGTATCGACGATCAGGGAATGGCCGTAGCGGATGATGTCGTTCTCGGGGCTCGCCGGAAGGTTGGTGACGTCGCGCGCATACCAATTGGTCGGCCAGCCCCAAATGAGACGTAGCCGGCCCCAAGTCCTGCGGCCAACGCCACGACGAAGCGCGATGCCAACCATCCAGTCACGATGCTTCATGGTCTGTTCACCCCATTGATGAGAGACGCGACAGCCGCCAAGTCAACTACACTATCGAGTTCCCGCCTAGGAAGAGCCCGACCGGTGATGCACCACGATACTCGCCGAGTATGACCGAAAGCGACGCGAAGATGGCGACCGATCCCGTGTGCGGGATGAAGGTCGATATCGGCGCGCGTGAAGCCCGAAGCTATGCGCATGGCCGGCGAGACCTATCGTTTCTGCTCCGAAGGCTGCCGCGGGAAGTTCGCGGCCGATCCCGAGCGCTATCTCACCAAGCAGGGCGAGCCGAAGCCGCTGCCCAAGGGCACGCTCTACACCTGCCCGATGCATCCCGAGATCGTGAAGGAAGGGCCCGGCCATTGCCCGATCTGCGGCATGGCGCTCGAGCCCATGGGCGTGCCGCCCGAGATCACCGACAACCCCGAGCTGATCGACTTTACCCGGCGGCTCAAAGTCGCCGTGCCGCTGTCGCTCGCGCTGCTCGCGCTCGACATGGGCAACCATGTGTTCGGCATCGACCTCCTCCCCTTCCTGTCGGCAAGCGCCAAGCAGTGGCTGCAGCTCATCATCGCCATCCCTGCGGTGCTGTGGTGCGGCTGGCCGTTCTTCATGCGCGGCTGGGATTCGCTGCGGTGGCGCCGGCTCAACATGTTCACGCTGATCGCCATGGGCACCGGCGCGGCGTTCCTCTACAGCGCTCGTCGCCACGCTGGCGCCCGGCCTGTTCCCGCCTCGATGGCCGACGCCCACGGACTGGTTCCGGTCTATTACGAGGCCGCCGCCGTCATCGTCGCGCTGGTGCTCGTCGGGCAGGTGCTCGAGCTTCGCGCCCGCGAGCGCACCGGCGGCGCCATCCGCGCCCTGCTCGACCTCGCGCCGAAGACCGCGCTGCGGGTGGACGAAGAGCGGCAAGACCGAGACCGTGCCGCTCGCTGAGGTCAGGGTCGGCGACGTGCTGCGGGTGCGCCCGGGCGACAAGGTGCCGATCGACGGCACCGTGATCGAGGGCAGAAGCGCGGTCGATGAATCGATGCTGACCGGCGAGCCGATGCCGGTCGAGAAAGTCGCCGGCGACGCGCGTCACCGGCGGCACGCTCAACGGCACCGGCAGCTTCGACATGCGCGTCGATCGCACCGGCGCCGAGACGCACGCTGGCGCAGGTGGTCGAGATGGTCGCCTCGGCGCAGCGCTCGCGCGCGCCCATCCAGGCGCTCGCCGATACGCGTGTCCGGCTATTTCGTGCCGGCGGTGATCGCTCGTCGCCGTGATCGCCTTCTTCGCCTGGCTGTTCCTGGGCCCGCCGCCTTCGCTCGCCTACGCCCTGGTTGCGGCGGTGAGCGTGCTGATCATCGCCTGCCCTTGCGCGCTCGGGCTCGCCACGCCGATCTCGATCATGGTGGCGACCGGACGCGGGGCGCAAGCCGGCGTGCTGGTGCGCAACGCCGCGGCGCTCGAGCGCCTCGCGTCGGTCGATACACTCGTGGTCGACAAGACCGGCACGCTGACGCTGGGCAAGCCGACGCTCACCGGCGTGGAAGCGGCGCCAGGCTTCGAACAGGACGAGGTGCTTGCGGATCGCCGCTTCGCTCGAGGCCGGCAGCGAGCATCCCCTCGCCGATGGCGATCCTGCGCGGCGCCGAGGCGAAAGGATTGACGCCGCCCAAAGTGCAGGGCTTCGAGGCGCGTCACCGGCCAGGGCGTGAAGGGACACGTCGACGGCCGCGCCGTGGCCGCTCGGCAATGCGCGGCTGATGCAGGCCGCCGGCGTCGATGTTGCGCCGTTGAGCGATGCTGCTGAGCGCCGGCGGCAGAAGGGCGAGACGGTGATGCTGCTCGGCCGACGGCGGCAAGCTCGCGGGCCTGGTCGCGGTCGCCGATCCGATCAAGCCTGGCGCCGCAGAGGCGATCGCCAAGCTTCATGCGCTCGGATTGAAGATCGTCATGGCCACCGGCGACAACCCACCACCGCCAAGGCCGTGGCCGGAGAGCTCGGCATCGACGAAGTCCGTGCCGGCCTGCGCCCGAGAGAAGCTCGACCTGATCGCCGAGCTGCAGCGCCTGGGCCGGGTCGTAGCCATGGCCGGCGACGGCATCAACGACGCGCCTGCGCTGGCCAAGGCCGATGTCGGCATCGCCATGGGCACCGGCGCCGACGTGGCCATGGAAAGCGCCGGCCTCACGCTGCTCAAAGGCGACCTCCGCGGCATCGTGCGCGCCATCAGCCTCGCCCGCGCCACCATGAGGAACATCAAGCAGAATCTGGTCTTCGCCTTCGTCTACAACGCGCTTGGCGTGCCGATCGCGGCGGGCGTGCTCTATCCGGCCTTCGGCATGCTGCTGTCGCCGATGATCGCGGCGGCGGCCATGAGCCTGTCGTCGGTCTCGGTGGTGAGCAACGCGCTCCGCTTGCGGAACGTGGAACTCGACTAGCTTTCAGAAGGTACAAGGAGCACTCAATGGCGGACAAACCCACGGTGAACATAAGGTCTCCGGCAAGAAGACCGGCAAGAACGACAAGTTCACCATCGACGAGAAAGAGCACCCAGACCTTTTTGCGGCGCTCAAAGCCTATTTCGAGGCCAACCCCGACATGGCCGGAATAAGAGTTCGCGTCGACGGGCGCGACTGATCCCCAGGGCCTAGAAAGCCGCACTCGATTAGCCGAAGCGTCGGGTTGCGCGTCAGCGCTTTTTCCAAGGCCGTCCCGTCTCCGGGTTCGTGTAATAGGTGATCATCAGCATCGCGAGCAGGATGCAGGAGAAGAGGCCTGGCGAGCATGCCGAGCCAAACCGCTGAATCGATCCCACTGATCCGCACGACCTCGTCGGCCAGGGAGCTGCCGCCGAGCGAGGCGACCGCCGAATAGACCAGCACGAGATTGGGGATCTTCAGAATCGTCGGGGCCGGCGCCCGCACGCTTCATGATCTCGTTGCGGGCGACGCCGGCGATCACTGTTGCGAGGAAGCCTGCGACCACCGCGAGATAAAATCCGGTGAGCGCGCCGCCGAGCGCCAACCCGACAAGCGCGCCGACGACAGTGCCGACGAGAATCACGATCAACAGATTTGCAGACGTCATAGATCCCTCCCCCAATGCCGCGGGCTTGAACCCGGCCAGTGATGCGGCGGCAGGCACTATGCCAAAGGGCGGAGAGCAGGAAAAGCGCTACGGGAAAGGCGCCCACAAGCGAGCAAGAAAGGCCCCGTCTTGCCTAGGGAAGGATGCCGATGTCCCCGCTCGCCGGCGGTCCCGCCGTGGGCTCGGCGGCCGCGCGGCAGGCGCGGACGGTACGTGGCAAGCGCTGCCGCGAGCTTGCGCCAGGTGGCGAAGTCGTTGAGCGAGGAGCGCTCGAACAGCGTCACCGCCACGGCGGCGAGGAAGGGCAGGCTCTGCACCAGCATGACCGCGCTGAAGATCGAGATCTCGGTCACCTGCTGGTAGTTGGTGAGATAAAGGCCGAGCGAGCCCAGGATCAACAACGTCCCAAGCACGCCCTCCCAGAGGGCGGGGAAGCGCTGGGTCGCGCGCCCGGCGCAGCCCTTGGCCGTGCGCAGGAACGGCACGCCGTCCTTGAACAGTCCATCCGCCACGGCGCGGGCGACCGTCAGCTGCAGTGCCATGGCCGAGAAGGCGGCGCCGAGCGATGCGAACATCGGCGCCTGGACCCGCGTCCGGTAGAGCACCATGAAATGCAGAAGCATGACCGAGAAGGCGGCGAGCACGGGAATGGTCAACACCGCCTGCGGCACGGCAATGCCGAGAAAGACCACGAGCGGCATCCAGATCAGATTGAGAATTGCGATCGCGACGCCAAGGCTCTCGGCGCCGAGCCAGGTGAGCCAGCCGAACAGAAACTCCGTCCGCTGCTGCGTGGTGATGTGGCTCCGTCCAGGGATGAAGGCGCGCCAATGCTTCTTGATGAGCTGCACGCCGCCATAGGCCCAGCGGTGGCGCTGCCGCTTGTAGGCGGCGAAGTCCGACGGCAGCAGACCCCAGCCATAGCGCCGGCGCGTGTAGTGGGTCCACCAACCGCGCGCGAGCAGGGTGAGCCCGAGATCGGCATCCTCGACGATGGTGTCGCTCGACCAGCCGCCGGCATCGGCGAGAGCGCTGCGGCGGATCGAGGCACATGGTGCCGTGCGAGACGATGGCGTTGACCTCGTTCCGTTGCACCATGCCGATATCGAAGAAGCCGGCATATTCGCGGTTCATCACCGCGTGCACCACGCTCCGGTCGCCGTCACGGTGATCCTGCGGCGCCTGCACGAGCCCGACGCTCGGGGTCGGCGAAGGCCGGGACGAGATCCTTCAGCCAGTCCGGATGCACGCACGTAGTCGGCGTCGAGCACGCCGATGATCTCGGCTTCAGGCGACGTGTGGTCGAGCGCGAGCCTGAGCGCGCCGGCTTTGAAGCCCTCGAGCTGATCGGCGCGCACGAATTTGAAGCGTGGCCCGAGCGAGCCGGCAGTGCTCCTCGATCGGGCGCCAGAGGTTCGCTTCGGGCGTGTTGTTGATGACCACGATGCATTCGAAATTGGGCCAGTCGAGCTTGGCCACGCTATCCAGCGTCTGCAGCAACATCTCCGGCGGCTCGCGGTAGGCCGGAATATGGATCGACACCGAAGGGCGCCGGTCCGGAACGATGTGGCCCGGGGCCAACAAGCGCTTCGGACCTCCGCCGAAGATGATCTCGGCAAGCTCATCGAGGCGCTGCTTCATGATCGCGACGAGCGGCACGAGCAGCGTGGCGCCGACGATCATGGCGATCAGCGAGCCGAGCACGAAGTAATGGGTCGCCCAATAGTCGAAGACGCTCGAGCCCCAGGCGCCGATGGCGTGCGCCGTGCCGGCGAACACGCCGGCCTGGATGGGCGTCACGCCGGGACTGGCGAAGATCGGGATGCAAAGCAAGAGCCCGATGGCGAGCGGCGGCCACGGTCTTCAGCACCCAGTTTGGCGTCTCGACCGATCCGGCAAGGGCGAATTTCGGCGCACGGTCGGTATCGAACATGCCCCAATAGGCGCCGACACTGCCTTCAAAGGTTTTCCACGGCTGGTCGAAGGCCTCAACGATCGAGTAGTCGATCCCCATGGCGTCGGCGCGGGCGACGAAATCGCGGATGATATCCGCCTGCGCCACCGGATCGGGCACCGCGGCAAGGCGATTGAGGCCGGCGCTCGGCCAGCCAAACTCCGCGATCACGATGCGCTTGCCGGGATAGGCCTGGCGCAGCCGCTGATAGATTTTGATCGCGTGATCGACGGCGACCGAGCTCGGCAGCCCTTCCCAGTAGGGCAGAATATGGACGGCGAGGTAATCGACGGCAGAAGCGAGCTCGGGATGCTCAAGCCAGATGTTCCACACCTCGGCCGTGGTGACCGGCACTGAAACCTGCCGCTTCACTCGCTGGATCTTGGCGATGAGATCCTGAACACCGGGCCCGCGATTGAGCACGGAGCTGCGATAGAGCGTTTCGTTGCCGACGATGATGCTGTCGATGTTGCGGTGGCGCTTGCTAAGCGCAATCGCGGTCTCGATCTCTTTCTCGTTCTGCTCCGTCCCATTCATTGATCCAGGCGCCGAGCGTCACATGCAATCCGAATTCGGACGCAAGCTCCGGCACCGCGTCAAGCCCATTGCCGACGCTATAGGTGCGGATGGCGCGGGTATAAGGCGCGATCACGGCGAGGTCCGACCTGATCTGCTCCTCGCTCGTCACGTCCATCTCGCCGTCCCGGCCGGCTGCGATCGGCGAGAACGAGACGCTGGCGAGCTGCCCGACCACGTTCGGGGCGAAACCCGCTCGTGCATGAGGAACCAGCCCGCCGCATGCAGGACGGTCGCGAGCGCGACCACGAGGACGACACCGATACTGCGCATTTCTGGGAGTCTTTCAGCCTGATCCGGCATGGCTTGGCCCTGGCCGCCAACAGACGGCATAAGGCCGGAAGTCCCCTGATAAACTCTTGTTAGTTCGGAATAGTTCCGCTCTTTGGCCGGAGAGCCGTTGGTCGTTCGGCTCGCGGCGGTGGTTGTTCCTTCTGGATCGAGCCAGCAGTCGTGGACCCGCGCAGCAAGCCGGTCCGCGGCTTTTGGATCGATTGGTCCCTGACGAATGACGCAGCGAAAGGTGAGTTTCAGATGCTCGGCCGAGCAGCCGAAACGGTCGTAGAGATCGAGATAGCGCCGGGCCGTATCGACATCGTCGCGCCACAACAGGCTCGTGATCCTGCGCCCGGTCCACACGCACTCCGCGACCCAGCGGAGAGCGAGAGCCGCGAAGCGGCTTCCCGATACTCCTCGATCTCTTGCTTGATCCGTTCTTCTGCCTGCTGCTCGGCAGTCTTCTGGTCCTCGGGCTTTTGTTCGCCCTTAGCCTGGTCCGGTGGCTTCTGCTCCCCTGCTCCGGCGGCTTCTGCTCGACCCCTTGACTCTGCGCTGAGGCGACGGTGAAAGACGCTAATCAAAAGGCCGCCTGCTAACAGAGCGGCGGAACAAAAAGCGAATCGCATGTTTGGGTGCCCGACGGCCGACGCGATGATCAATCTACCCATTAGACAATCAAAATTTGGCGGTCTAACGGCAATTCCTTCAATATCACTTCGCACTCGCACAAACCAGAGCATTTGATTTAACGCGGCGCACAAAGTTGTTTATGTCGCATCGCCGGCAATCCTGTGATCCCTGCCATGACCCGTCTCATCCTCCTCTTCGCGCTCGTGGCCTCAGCCATCGGGCTCTTCTGGCACGAGATGGGCCGGCCGAGCCCCGTCCCCGCCTCGCCGCTCGCCGAAGGCCAGAAGCTAAACTGCCTGTCCTACGCTCCGTTCCACGGCAGCCAGGCGCCCTTCGACCAGGCCGCTGCGCATCGCCGACGAGCAGATTGAAAGCGACCTGAAGCAGCTCGCCGAGGTCACGTCCTGCGTCCGCACCTATTCGGCGGCGCGAGCGCAAGGCAAGATCACCCGGTTCGCCGACAAGCTCGGCTTGAAGGTGCTGCAAGGCATCTGGATCGGACGCAACCTGGCGGAGAACCGGCGGGAGATCGAGGCGGCATTGCAGCTCGCCCGCCGGCATCCCGGCGTGATCGAGGCCTTCATCGTCGGCAATGAAACGCTGCTCCGCGGCGAGCTCGGCGCCGACCGGATCAAGACCTATCTCGAGGAGGTGCCGCCGCCGCTCAGGCCTTCCCGTCACCTATGCCGACGTTTGGGAGTTCTGGCTCAAGGCGCCCGAGCTCGCCCTGCCGTCGATTTCGTCACCATCCACATCCTGCCCTATTGGGAGGACGAGCCGGTCGCGGCCGACTGACGCGGTCGACGCATGTACGCGAGACGTGCGCGAGAAGGTCGCGGAGATTTTTGCCGGGAAGGAGATCTGGATCGGCGAGGTGGGCTGGCCGAGCGAGGGCCGCATGCGCGACGGCGCGCTCCCTTCCCCGGCCAATCAGGCGCTGGTGCTGAGCGGCGTGGTGGAGGCCGCGCGAGCCGAGAACTGGAAGGTCAACCTCATCGAGGCCTTCGACCAGCCTTGGAAGCGGCTGCTGGAAGGCACTGTCGGAGGCTATTGGGGCCTGTTCGACGATAGCGCGCGGGAGCTGAAGTTCCGCTGGGGTGAGCCGGTGTCGAACCACCCCAAATGGCGGATCGAGGCAGCGCTCGGCATCGGCGCAGCGCTTCTCGTTTTGCCGCTGCGTGGTTCTCGCGCCGCAAGGACGATGCCGGCAAAGGACGACTGGGGACGCGACCTCGCCATCGCGGCGATCGCGCTCAGCGCCGGACTCGTGTTCGGCTGGGCGGCGCTTGGGCTGCCGATGGAGCCGCCCGAACCCGGCGACCGCCTGCGCTCGGCGGGGATGATCGTGCTGTCGCTGCTCGTGCCCATGCTTGCAGCGCGGCGCGGTGGCGCGAAGCGCGCCGCTTGCGCAGCCTCGCCGTGGCGCTCAACCCGCCGCTTCGCCGGCAAGTCGACGCTTGGAGCCTGCTGCTCGCGATTCTCGTTCGCCGCGACGCTGGTGGCCGCGATCCATGTGGCGCTCGGGCTCGTGTTCGATCCCCGCTACAAGGACTTCCAGCTCGCTTCTGCTGACAGGACCCGTGCGTGGCGCTTGCCACCGTGACTTGGGCTGAAGGCGCCCCGTCGCCGGCAGCCCGGCATGGCCGAGCGAGTCGCTGCCGGTCTGCTCACCGGCTCGGCGCTTGTTCGTGATGTTCAATGAGGGGATCGCCAATTGGCAGGCGCTGTGGTTCGGGGCCTGCTCGTTTTGCTCGCGCTCACCGCGCTCCGGACCGCGCCCGCGCCAGGCTGAGCACGAGCAACGCCACGGCCAGCGCCGAGAGCGCGCGTGTTGTAGAGGACGAGCCCGAAGGACGCGGAGAGGAGCCCGATGCCGAAGGCCACGACATTCGGACGCCAGAGCTGGAGAAGCGCGGCGACAACCGCCGTCCAGCCGAAGATGCTGCGCACGAAGAGATGGATCGCGCGCGAGTCTCACCGCGCAGGTCAGGCTCTGCTCGCCGGCCTCGCACGCCAAGCCGATCGGCGTGTTCTGAATGATGCCGTAGCGGAGATAGAGGGCAAGCCCGACCGCGGCCGACCACAAGCGGACTCAAGATGAGAACCGCCCGGCGCGGAGGGCTTGAAAAGATTCAGGGAAAGATCGGGTCGGGCTGGGGATTCGCGCTGCATCGGCAACGGGTCATAAGGCAATGAGAGCCCCGCGTCATCCCGCGCGGCAAAGCGCCCCGAACTCGGCCTTGGCATTGCTCGCCCGACCCTCTAAGAGCGGCAGGGATAAGGACGGTGGCGCAAGATGGATCAATCGACCCGGCAACCGAAGCTGCTCAAGGACTACACTCCGCCAAATTATCTGGTGGACACGGTTGAGCTCGACTTTGCGCCTCGATCCGAAGGCGACCAGGGTCAAGTCCAAGCTTCGTTTGCGGCCCAATCCGAAGGCTGGCGCTGCTGGCCGCCCGCTCGTGCTCGACGGCGAAGGGCTCGTGTTGCAGAGCCTTGCGCTTCGACGGCAAGCCGCTCGGGCTCGACGACTATCGGCTCGACGAGAAGTCTCTGACCATCCTGAGCGTGCCGGACCGGCCCTTCACCGTCGAGACCGTGACCTTGTGCGATCCCGAGGCGAACACGGCGCTGTCCGGCCTCTATCGCTCGCGCGGCACCTATTGCACCCAATGCGAGCCGGAAGGCTTTCGCCGCATCACCTTTTTCTCGACCGGCCAGACGTGCTCGCAATCTACACCGTCCGCATCGAGGCCGACGCCGAGACGGCGCCGGTGCTCCTCTCGAACGGCAATCCGGTCAGTGCCGGCAAGGTGCCCGGCACGGCCAGGCATTTCGCGATCTGGCACGACCCCCACCCCAAGCCGTCTTATTTGTTTGCACTGGTCGGCGGCAATCTCGCGCAGGTGCCGAGCCGCTTCACCACCGCCTCAGGCCGCGACGTGGCGCTCAATATCTATGTCGAGCCCGGCAAGGAAGATCGCTGCGGCTGGGCCATGGAGTCGCTGAAGCGCGCCATGCGCTGGGACGAGGAGCGCTTCGGCCGCGAATACGATCTCGACGTGTTCAACATCGTCGCGGTCAGCGACTTCAACATGGGGGCCATGGAGAACAAGGGCCTCAACATCTTCAACGACAAGCTCGTGCTGGCGCGGCCGGATACCGCGAGCGACGCCGATTATGGCGCCATCGAAGGCGTCATCGCGCACGAATATTTTCACAACTGGACCGGCGACCGCGTCACCTGCCGCGACTGGTTTCAGCTCTGCCTCAAAGAGGGGCTGACCGTGTTCCGCGATCAGGAGTTCACCGCCGATATGAGATCGGGGCCGGTCAAGCGCATCCTCGACGTGCGCGCGCTCAAGAACCGCCAGTTCCCCGAGGACGCTGGCCCCCTCGCCCACCCGGTGCGCCCGGCCTCCTATATCGAGATCAACAACTTCTATACGGCGACCGTCTACGAGAAGGGCGCCGAGCTTTGCCGCATGCTGCAGACCCTGCTCGGCCGCGAGGATTCCGCAAAGGCCTCGACCTTTACTTCGAGCGCCATGACGGAGAGGCGGCGACGGTCGAGGATTTCGTCGCTGCCATGGCCGATAGCTCCGGACGCGACCTCTCCCAATTCATGCTCTGGTATAACCAGGCCGGCACGCCGGAGCTCGCCTGCTCGCTCGACTATGACGCGCGGTCGAAGCAGGCACGGTTGTCCGTCAATCAGGTCGTGCCGCCCACGCCAGGTCAGACCCGCAAAGAGCCGATGCCGATCCCGCTCAAGCTCGGATTGCTCGGCAGCAACGGCGACGACCTGCCGCTCAAGCTTGCCGGCGGCACGCCTCTCACCGATGGCCTGATCGAGGTCACCGGCGCGCGAGCAGACCTTCACCTTCGCCGATATCCCCGCGGCGCCCACCCCATCGCTGCTTCGCGACTTCTCCGCGCCGGTCCGCCTCAACATCAGCCTCAATCCGGACCAGATCGAGTTCCTGATGATGCACGACTCCGATCCGTTCAACCGCTGGCAGGCGGCGCAGAGCTACGCCACGAACCTCTTGACCGCGGCAGCGCGTGACGGTGGAGCGAGGAGCCGGTCGCCGGCCGAGAGGCCGTCCGGCTTGCCCAGGCCCTCGGCACCACCGCTTCCGAGGCGTCGCTCTCCGCCGCCTATCGCGCCGAGTTCCTCAAACTGCCGAGCGAGTCCGACATCGCCCGCGAGCTTGCCACGCAACGTCGATCCCGACGCGGTGCGCAAGGCCTACGAGACGCTTCGCGCCACCATCGGGCGCAAGATCAAAGCGACCTTGGCGGAAATCTCATGACGGCTCCGCCGCAAGCGGGCCCTTCTCGCCTGACGCGGAGAGCGCCGGCAAGCGTGCGCTGCGCAGCGCCACCCTCGATCTTCTCGTCGGCACCGGCGAAGCAGCCGAGATCGAGCGCGGCCTCCCGCCACTACCGCGAGGCGTCGAACATGACCGACGCCATCGCCGCGCTGTCGATCCTCTCGCACCTGCAACATGCGCGACGAGGTGCTCGCCGATTTCTACGCACGCTGGCAGGACGAGCCGCTCGTCCTCGACAAATGGTTCGCCGTGCAGGCAAGAGCGACGCGGCCCGATCTCGGTCGAGACCGTGCAGGCGCTGCTCTCTCACCCCAAATTCTCGCTGAAGAACCCCAACCGCGTCCGCGCGCGCTCATCGGCAGCTTCGTCAACGGCAATCCGACCGGCTTCAACCGCGCCGATGGAGCGGGCTACGAGTTCTTGGCGAGCTCGGCGCTGCAGATCGACCGCTTCAACCCGCATATGGCGGCGCGGCTGCTCGGCGCCTTCGAAAGCTGGCGCACGCTGGAGCCCCGCCGCCAGGCTCCTGGCCAAGAGCTCTTTGCGGCAGCTCGCATCGAGCCAATTGTCCACAGACAGCTACGAAATCGTCACAAAGACCCTGGGCGTCGACTGATCTCGATAATACGTCAATCAGTTATTAACTAATTTTCCACAATTTTTCCTTGGACAGTCAGGAACTCCGACTTCTTCAATAGGGAGCGATTCGGAGATGCGGCAGTTCTCCGGCTCGAGCAGGGGAACCACCCATTAAGGGGGACCGAATGTCGCGGATTAATTCCGCGCAGCAGCCATTATTCGCAATCGCGGCGCCGATCTGGCAGGGGATCCGCGAGAGCGCTGGCAGCCATCTGCCCAGAGCCGAGCTGCTGCGGCGCACGGTTCCGGTTCTTATTGCCATCTTCGCTTCGCTTGCCGCCATCGGCCTCGTCAGCCAGACCCTTCAGTCGAGGCAGTCGGCATTCGCGCTTGGCCGAAGAGCGTCTGGCGCTGATGGCCGACTTGACCGCGGTGCGTCTCAAGGACGAGCCGCTGAAGCCTGACAGCAATTGGCAAGGCGCGCTTGCCGCAAGCCTGCCCAAGGGCGCAACCCAGGATGAGCGCACGGCGCTTCTCGCCAACGACGACGGCGACATCCAGGCGCGGGCGCCGCTGATGACGACCGAGACCGCGAGCTTGCTCGCCATCCTCGGACCGCAGCAGCCGCTCACCACCTTCGGCGCCGACGCCGGGGTCTTGCGGATGGCCCTCACCGACGGCACCGACGCCTTCGTCACGGTGCGCGACCTGCCGGACAAGAACGCGCAAATCGCCTTCATCCAGCCCGTGCATGCGGCTCCTTGCCAGCTGGCGGCGCGACGCGAGCCTCGAAATCACTCTGCTCATCTGCACCGGCCTCGTGCTCGCGCTCCTTGGCGGCGGCGTCTGGTATCTCGCCCCGGCTGAGACGCGCAAAGAGGACGATGTTGCTTCCGGTCACCTCACCGAAGCTTTGTCGGCTTGCCCCGTGTGGCGATGGAATTTGGCGCGCGGACACGTCCATTGGTCGGCGCCGATGTACCGGGCGCTTGGCCGGATGCCGGTCGACGAGACCGTGGCCTTCCGCACCATCGCGCAGTCGCTGCATCCCGACGACGATCTCCGCGCCATCGTCGATCGCCATCTGCGCGACGGCAAAACGCATTTCGATCAGAGCTTCCGCATGCGCCATACCGACGGCCATTGGCTCGCCATGCGGCTGCGTGGACACGTTACCCGCGACAAGGAGACGGGAGAGCCTCTACCTCACGGCCGATCGCCGCCATCGAGCAGCAGGACCATTCCCGCATCGCCTGACGCCAATGCGCGGCTGCGCGACGCGGTGGAAACGATCTCGGAAGCCTTCGTGCTGTGGGACAACCAAAACCGCCTGGTGATGTGCAACAGCAAGTACCAGCAGTTTCACGGCCTGCCCGACGCGGCCATCCGGCCCGGCACCACCTATGAGGCGGTCATTGCCTCTGCTGCCGATCCGGTCATTCGCAAACGCATCAAGGGTGGATGGCGACGGCGAAGATTCGTGCACCTATGAGGCGCAGCTCGAAGATGGCCGCTGGCTGCACATCAACGAACGCCGCACCAGGGATGGCGGCTATGTCAGCGTCGGCACCGACATCACCGTCCTCAAAGAGAGCCAGCAGCGCCTCGCCGACAGCGAGCAGCAGCTCAGGGCAAGCGTCACCGAGCTCAGGCTATCGCGCCGCGAGCTCGAGCAGCAGAAGCAGCAGCTTGTCGACCTTGCGGAAAAATACGCGGCTGAGAAGAACCGCGCCGAGGCCGCCAACCGCGCCAAATCCGAGTTCCTCGCCAATATCAGCCACGAGCTGCGCACTCCGCTCAACGCCGTGATCGGCTTCTCGGAGGTGATGGAGCAAGGTCTGTTCGGCCCGCTCGGCCACGCCAAATATCAGGAATATGCCCGCGACATCCACGGCAGCGGCACCTATCTGCTCGAGGTGATCAACGACATTCTCGACATGTCCAAGATCGAGGCCGGCCGCATGGCGCTCGATATCGACGACGTCGATGTGGCCGACATCGTCGAGGACAGCATGAAGGTGGTGGGCCAGGCCGCCGCCGAGCGCGATATCAACGCTCGTCCCGCCACGGGCCCTCACGGGCTGATGATCGAAGCCGACCGCCGCGCGCTGAAGCAGGTCTTTCTCAATCTTTTGTCCAATGCGGTGAAGTTCACCCGCGACGGCGGCAGCGTCGACGTGCATCTGTCGCGCACCCGCGGCCTCGTGCGCATCGCCATCAAGGATACCGGCATCGGCATCCCCGAAGTCCGATATCAGCAAGCTTGGCCGCCCCTTCGAGCAGGTCGAGAACCAGTTCTCCAAGAGCCATCAGGGCAGCGGGCTTGGCCTTGCCATCTCGCGCGCGCTGGTCGAGCTGCATGGCGGCAGCCTGCAGATCAAGAGCCGCGAGGGCCAAGGCACCACCGTCACCTGCACGCTGCCCATCAAGGCCGTGACTGAAGAGGAAGAGGACGAGGCGGTAAGCGCCTAGTCCGGTCTCTCACCTCAAGCAACGATGTGGTCGTAAAGCTCGTGCACGGCGCCGAGCGTGTCCTCTGAGCATGCGCTCGAGCGTGGCGAAGTCAGGCATGTCGGAGGCCCGCGCCAGCAAATCTTTGAGCGCGCGCGGCGCCTCGTCCGGGACGAAGGGCTTGTCGAGACAGAGCCGCAAGCATTGGGTGAGCGCCTGGTAGAGCGTCGCCGCCGGGACGAGAACTTCGGCTTGCGCAAGGCTGATCACTCCCGCCTGCAGCAGCTTGTTGAGCGCGCCCACGATATTCTGATCGAGCACCTCGGGATGCTCGTGCGCGCTGACCACTTGCAGGAACTGGGTCAGGAACTCGATATCGATCAGCGCCGCCGCGCACGTGCTTCAGGTCCCAGATATCGCGCGTACCCTTCTCCTCTTCGATCTTGTTGCGCATGACGCGCACGTCGGCGGCGACCTGCGCCCGATCCCGCTTCCGGCGCAGCACCTCCGCTATGGTGCGCTCGATGGTTTGCCGAAGCTCTGGCGGCCCTGAGACGACCCTCGCGCGGGTGAGCGCGAGATGCTCCCAGGTCCAGGCTGAGTTCCGCTGATAGTCGATGAAACTCGCGAGCTTGGTCGCCACCGGCCCCTGACTGCCCGACGGCCTGAGCCGCATATCCACTTGGTAGAGCGAGCCTTCCGCGGTCTGCGCCGAGAGCGCCGCGATCAGCCGCTGGGTGAAGCGCGTATAATACTGACTGCCTGGGCAGGCTCTTTGGGCCTTGCGACTGGCGCCGACTCGCCCTCGAAGTCGTAGACGGTGATGAGATCGAGATCTGAGGCCGCGGTCATCTCGCGGCCGCCAAGCTTCCCCATCGCCACCACCGCGGCCTGTCCTCCCGGAACGCGGCCATGCTGGCGCTCGAGCTCAGCTTCGACGCGCGCAGCCAGAGTCGAGATCAGCGTTTCGGCAAGCGTGGCATAGGCCGCTCCTGCCTGCGGCGCGGAAATCGTTCCCGAGATCACCCGCACGCCGATCAGGAAACCCTGCTCGCGCCCGACGATGCGCGAGCGGTCGAGCGCGTCCTGATAGTCGTAAGCTTGCTCGAGCGCCCTGACCACGAGCTCCTTGAGCTTCGCCGGTGTCGGCACCGCGCCGAAAAATCCGGGATCGAGCACGGCGTCGAGCAGGCGCGGACGGCGGCCGAGGATGGCGGCAAGGCGCGGTGCCGTCCCCATGATGTCGGCGACCAGGCGCAACAGGCTCGGATTGGCAGCGAGGAGAGAGAAGAGCTGCACGCCTGCGGGCATCTCCGCCATCACCTTGTCGAAGGTGGCGAGCGCGAGGTCGGGCTCGGCGGTGCGGCCGAAGGTGTCGAGCAGCGAGGGGAGAAATTCTGAGAGGCGCTCGCGGGCGCGTTCGCTCCGCGTGGCGGGGTAGCGGCCTGACTGCCAGGCACGAACCGCGGCGATGGCCTGTTGCGGATTGCGGAAGCCGAGCTTTTCGAGCGCGGCAAGTGCGGCAGGATCGCCCTCGTCGCTCGGCAGCACCATGCTCGGCGCGGTTTCCGGCAGTGGTGGCAGCTTCTCGAAGAGCGCGCCGTAATGCGTTTCGACGCGTCGCAAGCTCTGCGAGGAGAGCGTCGGCGAAGGCGTCCGCGTCGGCAAAGCCGGAAAGCGCCGCCACCCGGCGCAGCTCTTCCGGCTCGTCCGGCAGAGCGTGGGTCTGCTGGTCCCCGATCATCTGCAGCCGGTTCTCGACCCGGCGCAGGAAACAGATAGGCCTCGGTCAGATCCTCAGCCGTCTTCGGCTCGATCCAGCCGCCTCTCGCCAATTCGTTCAGAGTATCGATCGTGCCGCGCAGCCGGAGCTCCGGATGCCGGCCGCCGGCGATGAGCTGCTGGGTCTGCGCGAAGAACTCGATGTCGCGGATGCCGCCGCGCCCGAGCTTGATGTCGTGGCCCGCGACCGCGATCGTGCCGTGGCCCTTATGGGCGTGAACCCGCCGCTTCATGGCGTGGATGTCGGCGATCGCCGCGAAGTCGAGATATTTGCGCCAGATGAAGCGGTGCGAGCTGGAGCAGGAACTCCTCGCCGGCTTCGATATCGCCGGCAATGACACGCGCCTTGATCAGGGCGGCGCGCTCCCAATTCTGGCCGAAGCTCTCGTAATAGGTAAGCCCGGCATCGGTCGAGAGCGCCACTCTGGGTTGCCCCTGGATCGGGGCGGAGCCGCAGATCGGTGCGGAACACATAGCCGTCGCCGGTGTGCTCCTGGAGGAGACGAACAAGCTCGCGCGTCAGTCGCACGAAGAATGGCCGAAGGCTCGATATTCCGGCGCGAGCTCTGCCTGGTCCGCGTCGTAGAAGACGATGATGTCGATGTCGCTGGAATAATTGAGCTCGTGACCGCCGAGCTTGCCCATGGCGATGACGAAATACCCTTTGGGCGCCGTGGGCGAAGGGCCGACGATCTGGCCGGCAGCGTGTGCCTGGCGAAAGAGAAACGTTGACCGCCTGATCGACCGCGGTGTCGGCGGCAACGCTCATGGCCCGCAGCGTGCCTTCCGTCGGCCAGACGCCGCCAAGATCGGCAAGTCCCACAAGGAGCGCGACCCGCCGCTTATAGCGGCGGAGCGTGGCCATGATCTCCTTCGGCGACTTCGCGGCTTCCGCCGCGGCGGCAAGCTCGGCGCCAGCCTCTGCGAGATGGAGCGTCGGGATCGCGCGTGAGGCAATCGGCCAGAAGCCTGGGATCGCGCTGGGCGAGCGCGGCGAGGTAAGGCGCCCCGGACAGGGAGCCCGCGAGCAGGTCGCGCACCTTCGGGTCGTCTCGCAAGAGCGCGGCGGCAGGAGCAAGGCTCTCGTCTGCGCCCAAGCGCTTTGGTCAAGGTGTCGAGAATGTCAGCGCCGCGCGCCGCGTCATAAATCGCCGGAGGCTCGGCGATGCGCTTAAAGAACGCCGTCACGCCGGCCTTAACTCTGCTCCAGGCGCCTGATGCGCGGCTCCATTGAGCAGAGCGCGTGGCCCTCCGCCGGCAAGGCACAGCACCACCTTGAGCCCGGGGCTGGTTGTCTTCAAGCCTGACCACGCCCCCATGCAGTCGCGCCACCGCAGAGACGAGGCTCAGGCCCAGCCCGCTCCCCGGCTCGGACCGGCTCGCCTCGAGCCTGACGAAGCGGCCGAGCACCCGCTCGCGATCTGAGCTCGGCACGCCGGGTCCTCGATCGGTGACGACGATCTCCGCCATGGGTCCCCTCGCCTCGGTGGTCACGCTCACTTCCGGCTCCGATCCATTGCCGCCTTGGGCTCGGTCAGGCGCACCGTATTTGATGCGCATTGTCGATGAGATTGGCAATGGCCTGGCCGAGCAGTTGGCGATCGGCGCGTACGAACACCGGCTCGACCGGCTCCGGCCTTCAGCACGATGCCGCGCTCCTCCGCCACCGGCTCGTAAAGCTCCGCCACGTCGCGGACGAGCGCCGGCAACGTCGAGGCTCTCTTTGTTGTCGCCGCCTGCGCCAGCTTCCAACCGCGCGATCGAGAGCAGCGCGTTGAACGTCTTGATCAGCCCGTCGGCCTCCTCGATGGTATGCTCCAGCGCCTCGCGATAGGCGGGCTCGCCATAAGGCTCGTGCAAGGCCGCCTCCACGCGGTTGCGCAAGCGATTGAGCGGCGTCTTGAGATCGTGCGCGATATTGTCGGACACCTCGCGCAAGCCCGCCATCAGCTGCTCGATCCGCGCCAGCATCAGGTTGAGGCTTTCCGACAGGCGGTCGAGCTCGTCGCCCGAGCCGTTCACCGGCAGTCGCCCGGTGAGGTCGCCTTCCATGATGGTGCGGGTGGTGGCGGCGACCGCATCGATCCTGGCGAGCAGGTTGCGGCTGACCAGATAGCCCCGCCGATGCCGAACAGCGCCATCACGCCAAGCCCCCACAGCATGGCCGAGCGGATCACGCGCGCGAGCTCGCGCCGATCCTCGATGTCGCGGCCGACGATGAGGCGGTAGCCTCCGGGCAGCCTGAACACATTGGCAAAGGCAAGCCTGGTTTCGATGCCGCCTTCCGCCGGCGCGGCTATACTCGAATTCGACCGGTCCGAGGCTATCGAGAAGTTCCCGAGAGATGCTGGTGAGATTGCCCGCGACGCGGCGCCCGGTGGCGTCGGCCACGAAATAGAGGCTATTGCCCGGCGTCTGGCTGCGGTCCGCCACGGTGCGCACGAGCCGGGTCAAGCCGCCGTCGGTGTATTGCTCGGCAAGGCCCTTGAGCTCGGCGTCGATGGTTTCGTGCAGCTGCCTCGTCAGCAGCACGGTGGTGTTCCAATAGATGTAGAAGATCGCCACGGCCGCCGCCGCGCCGAACAGCGCAAGATAGGTCAGCGACAGGCGAAAGGTCGTGGTGCGGAAAAGCTTAGTGAGCGCTGTCACGGATGGTGTAGCCGGCGCCGCGGACGGTGTGCAGCAGCGGCGTCGCAAGTTCTTGTCGATCTTGGAGCGAAGCCGCGAGACATGAACGTCGATGACGTTGGTCTGCGGATCGAAGTGATAGTCCCATACGTTCTCGAGCAGCATGGTGCGGGTCACCACCTGGCCCGCATGCTTCATGAGATATTCCAGCAGGCGAAACTCGCGCGGCTGCAACATAATCGGTTCGCCGGCGCGCGTCACCTTGTGCGAGAGACGGTCGAGCACGAGATCGCCGACCACGAAGCGCGTGCTTCCTTCCTCCGGCGACGGTGCGCCTGCGCGAGCGCCTCGATGCGGGCGAGCAGCTCGCTGAAGGCATAGGGCTTGGTGAGATAGTCGTCGCCGCCGGCGCGCAGGCCCTTGACCCGGTCGTCGACCTCGCCCAGCGCGCTTAAGATCAGCGCAGGCGTTCTGATCTCCTCGGCGCGGAGCGAGCCGATCACGGTCAGCCCATCGCATTTCGGCAGCATCCGGTCGACGATCGAGCACGTCATAGGCGTTGGCTCGCGCGAGCTCGAGGCCGGTCTGGCCGTCGGCGGCGTATTCGGCGACATGCCCCTGCTCTTTCAGAGCACGCCGGAGGAAGCTTGCCGTCTCCTGATCGTCCTCGATCACCAGCACGCGCATGGTTGGAGATCTCCTAGCGGCGGGTTCTATCTCACTCAACGAGCGAGGTCATGGCTTCCTCGCGAAGGCGAAAACGAGGGCGGGCGGCGCGGCGGGGGAACCGCGCCGCCCTCCGGCGTGAAGGCGTTAAACCTTAGCCTTCTTCAGGGAAAGCGCAATGAAGCGCGTCTGGTCGCCGGTTTTGACCTCGAACCAGGACGTTGACCTTGTCCTTGTCCTTGGCGTTGTCCATTGCCTTCTTCACGCCCTTGGCGACGTCTCCCGGCTGGGACACCGTCTCGCCGGCGACCTGAAGAATGACGTCGCCGGCCTTGAGGCCCTTATCGGCAGCGTCGCTGTTGGGGTCGACGTCGGTGATCACCACGCCATCCTCGCCGGCGCCCGGCACCTTGACGGCAGGAGCCAGCGACAGGCCGAGATTGTCCAGCTGCTCGCTGCCGGTATCGGCGGGCTTGTCGTCCTCGAGCGCCGCAAGCTTCTTGCCGCTCGGGAACGTGCCAAGCTTCATGTTCACCTCGTGCTCTTTCGCCATAGCGAACGATGGAGAGCTTCACGTCGGTGTTGGGATGGAGCTCGGCGATCTTGCGGGCAAGGTCGCGAGAGTCGTCGATCTTGTCGCCATTGACCTCGACGATCACGTCGCCGGCCTTGACGTCCTGCTTGGCGGCAGGGCCGTCCTCGGCCACCTTGGTGACCATGGCGCCCTTGGCCTCAGGCAGGCCGATCGAATCGGCGATGTCGTCGCTCACATTCTGGATGACGACGCCGAGCCAGCCGCGATCGACGGTGCCATGCTCTTGCAGCTGACCGACCACCTCCTTGACGAGGGCAGCCGGCACGGCGAAGGCGATGCCGACATTGCCGCCGGAGGGCGAGAAGATCGCGGTGTTCATGCCGATGACCTCGCCGTCCAGATTGAAGGACGGGCCACCGGAATTGCCGCGATTCACCGCGGCGTCGATCTGCAGATAGTCGTAGGGACCAGATCCGATGTCGCGGTGATGGGCCGAGATGATGCCTGCCGTCACCGTTCCGCCGAGGCCGAACGGATTGCCGACCGCGAGCACCCAGTCACCGACGCGGGGATCCTTGCCGGAAAACTTCACGTAAGGAAACTGCTGCGGAGCCTTGACCTTGAGCAGAGCGACGTCGGTCCGGGAGTCGGCGCCGACCAGCGTAGCCGGATATTTGTCGCCGCTCTCGAGCGTCACGGAGATGTCCTCGGCGTCCTCGACCACATGGTTGTTGGTGACGAGGTACCCGTCAGGCGAAATGAAGAAGCCCGAGCCTTGCGCGAGCGTCGGGTGCGGACGCGGCGGGCGGTTGCCCTGGCCGGGCTGGCCCTGGCGGAACTGCTTGAAGAAATCGTAGAGGGGTTGTCCTCCGGCAGGTCGGGGAGCCCTGGAATCTGCAGGTCGTTCTCGGCGACCTTGGCGTCGCCCTTGACGTTGATGCTGACGACCGCCGGGCTCACCTTCTGCACGAGGTCGGCAAAGCTTAGTGGCGCCGCTCCATAGGGAGTCTGCACGGTCTGCGGCGAAGGAACCTGGGTGGTCTGCGCCGGCTCGGCCGAGGCGAAGCGCATGTCTTGGCCGAGCGCGAGCCCCAAGGCGCCAACCGCAATCAGCGCGGCAGCCGTTACCGCCAACGGCCCACGCGTAAACTTCCGCGAGCCCTCTGGTCACGGAGCTCTGGTCAGAATGAGTCATAAGGTCACCTCTCTCCTGCGATAGTAAGAATCCGCTGAAAACCGCTGAGCCCCGCATCCGCATCGAACGAGGCCTCTGTGACGGAAAATATAGGGGTCCGGCAATTACGCCGCCGTTTCGAAGGAATTAAATTTCGGTAAGGTTGGCGTCTTGCCGGAGGAGGTCTCAGCCGCCGGCCCACGGCCGAAATATGGTGGGCCGATTGCCTCTCGGCAATCAGCGATCCTCAAGCAAACGCTTGAGCCTCCGCTCCTCCGCCTTGCTCAACGGTGCAAGCTGCGCCGCAGCAGACCGCCGCCGATAGGCCAAAATAACGATCAGCAGCGCGACGATAAAGACCGCCGGAGTGGCGAACCACAGCAAAAGGTGTGAGCTTCGAAGCGGGGCTTGAGCAGCACGAATTCACCATAGCGGGCAACGACGAAATCCTCGATCTGCTGGTCGGTGTCGCCAGCCTTGAGCCGCTCCCGCACCAGCAGGCGGAGATCCTTGGCGAGCGGCGCTGCCGAGATCGTCGATCGACTGGTTCTGGCAGACGAGGCAGCGCAAGCCTTCGGAGATTTGGCGCGCTCTCGCCTCGAGCGCCGAGTCTTGCAGCACCTCGTCGGGCTCGACCGCTTTCGCCGGAAGCATTGCCAAGGCTCACGGAGAGCGAAAGCAATGCAGCTGAGAAACACCTGGCCGAAGCGAAGCGAATGCGGTGAAGAGCGGGTTGCCGACATTGCTCTATTCGGCGGGGGCGAGGCCCTGGCCGAGTGGCCTTTGCCCGCTTCGGCGCGCTGATCCTCAAGCGCCGGTCGGACAGCGACAAGCCGCCGCCGATAAACATCGCCACGGCGCCGAGCCAAATCAGGCGCACCAGCGGATTGAAATAAAGCCTGACGCTGTAGGCGCCGTCCTTCAGGGGATCGCCGAGCACGACGTAAAGGTCGCCGCGCCAGCTGTGCATGGATGCCGGCCTCGGTGAGTGCCGCTGCGCTCCACGGTAAATTCACGCTTGAGGGCTGCAAGGTGGTCACCGTCCTCGCCGCCACGCACCACCTTGAACAATCCGACGCGCTCACGATAGTTCGGCCCTTCGCGCGGCGCGACGCCCTCGAAGGTCAACTGGTAGCCCGCGATCTCGGCGGTCTCTTTCGGCTTCATCGCCAGGATGCTTTCGCTCCGCCACGCAGTCGTCGCCACGATGCCGATGACCGCGATGCCGAGCCCGGCATGAGCGAGCGCGCCGCCGTAAGCCGAGCGGGCAAGGTTGGCGAGACGCCGTCCGGCTTCCGCCAAGGACCCATCGAACAGCTTCACTCTGAAGGCGATCTCGGACAGCGCGCCGCCGATGAGCCAAACCCCAAGCCCGAGACCGAGAGGCGCAAGCCAGGGTCCGCGCTGCTGCCAAGCGAGAGCCGCCACGGTGGCGATGAGCGCAAGGATCGCCGCAGCGAGGAGGCGCTGGCCGGCGGCGACAATGTCTCCCCTCTTCCAGGCGAGCATCGGACCGAAGCGGAATCGCGATCAAGAGCGGCACGAAGAGCGGCACGAAGGTGTAGTTGAAGAACGGAGCCCCGACGGAAATCTTCTCGCCGGTCAGCGACTCAAGCGCGAGCGGATAGAGCGTGCCGACGAAAACGGCAGCGCAAGCGGTAATGAGCAGCAGATTGTTGAGGACGAGGCTCCCTTCCCGGCTGATCGGCGCGAACAGCCCGCCTTGCGCAAGCAGCGGCGCCCGGATGGCGAACAGCGTCAGCGCTCCGCCGATGAAGATGCCCATGATGGCGAGGATGAAGACGCCGCGCGCCGGATCGACGGCGAAGGCAGTGCACCGAGGTGAGCACGCCGGAGCGCACGAGGAACGTGCCCATCAAGCTACAGCGAGAAGGTGATGATGGCGAGCAGGATGGTCCACACTCTTCAGCGCGTCGCGCTTCTCCATGACGAGCGCCGAATGCAGCAGCGCGGTGCCCGCGAGCCACGGCATGAAGGAGGCGTTCTCGACCGGATCCCAGAACCAGAAGCCGCCCCAGCCGAGCTCGTAATAGGCCCACCACGAGCCCATGGCGATGCCGAGCGTGAGGCACATCCAGGCGGCAAGCGTCCATGGCCTCACCCAGCGCGCCCAGGCGGCGTCGATGCGGCCGTCGATCAAGGCGGCGACGGCGAAGGAGAACGCCATCGAGAAGCCGACATAGCCGCGTGTAGAGGAACGGCGGGTGGAAGGCGAGCGCCGGGTCCTGCAGCATCGGGATTGAGGCCTTGCCCGTCGAGCGGCGCGGGATCGAGCCGGATGAAGGGATTGGACGTGGTGATGATGAACAGGAGAAAGGCCGCGGCGATCGACCCCTGCACGGCAAGCACATTCGCCTGCAGCTCGCGCGGCAGGTTCGTGCCAAAGGTCGCGACCGCGGCGCCGAACAAAGCGAGGATCAGCACCCAGAGCACCATCGAGCCTTCGTGGTTCCCCCACACGCCCGCGATCTTGTAGATGAGCGGTTTCGCCGAATGGGAGTTGGCCCAGACGTTCTGCAGCGAGAAGTCGGACGTGACATAGGCCGTCATCAGGGCCGAGAACGACGACCGCGATCAGCAGGAACTGCATCTGCGCCGCGGGCACGGCGACGGCCATGAGTTGCGGGTCGCGGGTCCTCGTCCCCCACAGCGGAAGCACTGTCTGCACGATCGCCAACGCGAGCGCGAGGATTAGAGCGTAGTGACCGGTTTCTGCGATCATGGTCCCCTGCCTAATTCACCTTCCCTGGCATCGGGGGCGCCAGCCTGCGCGTCACCGCGCCAGACGCCCTGCTCTTTCAGCTTCTTGGCGACCTCCGGAGGCATGTATTTCTCATCGTGCTTGGCGAGCACGCTGTCGGCGTGAAACACGCCTTCCGGCTGTCAGCATGCCTTCGGCGATTACTCCCTGGCCCTCGCGGAAGAGGTCGGGCAGCACGCCAGTATAGGTCACCGGAAGCGTCGCGCGCTTGTCCGTGATGACGAAGCTGACCGTGGTGCCCTCGCCGCGCTTGAGACTCCCGTCCTCGACCAGTCCGCCTAGCCTGAACCGCTGGCCTGTATCCAAGTGCTTCTCCGCCACCTCGGCCGGCGTATAGAAGAACACGATCGAGTCGCGGAGCGCCACGAGTACCAGGCCCACGGCAAGACGCGAGCACGCCGAGGCAGGTGCCAATCAGGAACGGCTCTGCGCTGCTTGCGGGTCATTCCATAGGACTCCAGGTCACGACTTCAAGCCAAGCTCCGCGGCCAGTGCATCAAGCTGCTGCAAGCGCCTCGGCGTTCCCGCTGAATTGCGTCTTCGCCCGCTCGAGCGCCTTCAAGGCATCATCCTTCCGATCAAGCACGGTATAGGCTCTGACCAGCTTGAGCCAACCGGCAAGATCGTCGCCCTTCTGCGTCAGCCGATCGTCAAGCCTTTGTACCATGGTCTCGATCATGGCTTGCCGGTCGGCAGGGTTCATCTTCTGCGCCGCGGCCACATCGTCGGGGCTCGGCCCTTGCGGCCCTTGTCCCGGAGATCCTTCCGGCTTGGCGGGAACCGCCTTGCCGGCAAGCTTGGCCTCATCCTCGGCGAGGCGCTGCTCCACCAATTTCCGCCAAGGCGCATCGGCCGGGGCCTTCGCCAGCATCGCGCGCCAGGCCTCTGCCGCGGCTGCGAACTGACCGTCCTGCTCCTTGGCGATGATCAGCACGAGACGGGGCTCGATGAGATTGGGGTCGAGCACCACCGCCCGCTCGAGCGCCTTGCGCGCATCTTCGGAGACCACGCCATTGTTGGCGAGCACGAGCGCTTGCCCGTAGTTTGCGAGGCGCTTCGGCGACTCCCCGATGTAGCCGGATGGTCTGACGATAGGCTTCGGCGGCATCGGCGTAGCGCCCCCAGCCCATATAGACGGGAGCGATCACCTCCCCACCCTCCCCTTCCTCCGGATGTTCGCGGAGCCGCGCTTCCACGCGCGCGACCAGCACTTCGAGATCCTTGTCGCTCGCGGGATCTTGCAGGCGGGCGATGAGGGGTTGATCGGGCAGGCGGGGAGAGCCGTAGACAAGATAGAGGCTGAGTGCTGCGACCGGCAAGCGCCACCGCGAGTCCCACCGCCAAGGCTTTTGTCGGAGAATGGGTTGGGGAGAGTTTGGCGCCCTGCTTTTCCGCATCGGTGGCGAGCAGCCGGCGGGCAATTTCGACGCGGGCGGCTCTCGGCGTCCCTTTCCCTCGATCAGGCCGCGCTCCCGGTCGCTTGCAACCTCACCGAGCTGATCGCGATAGACGGTGGCGTTGAAGGCGGCGCGTGGCTCCTCCGTTGCGCTTCCACCCGAAAGCGGGCGGAGCACGACGTAGAGCACGAGAGCCGTCAAAACGGCAAAGATCAGCCAGAGCAACACCTAGGGCGGACCTCCGCTTGTCAGGGAGGCTAAGCCATAGGCGAAAGGCGTGAAGGGGGAAGCTTCAGGAGGCAGGGAGAAGATGAAATCGGCGCAATGGGGGAGTCTTGAGGCCTCGCGCCGAAGGCCGGGGGAGGAAGTGGGCGATTTCAGAGGCGTCAGCCTACGCCGCGCCAGGTTCCGTTGTTCTCGCGGCAGGCGACGCCCTTCAAGATCGCGGGCGAGCCGCCGCGATTGATGGTGTGGGCGTAGGTGCGGCAGTACTGGTCGCCCTTCTTATAAGTGGGCGCCCCGGCACGATCGATCCGGCGATCGTTCATGGCCGGATAGGTCCAGGCGACCGGCGCCCCGGACCGGCCATATTCCAGAGCCCGATAGCTCGGCGTCGGCGGCAATCGCGCGCTCGCGCGTGCTCATCTGCCGGCCGATTCGCGCGTTGCCGATGCCGCCGATCACGGCGCCATTTCCCGGCGTGGAGACAAGGAGGCGGCTCTTGACCGCAGGGGCGCTGCTTGGCGGGCTCGAGAAGGCCCCGAGGAGGAAACCATCGCCTTTGTACGACCCGCAAGCCGCGACCAGAATCGGCAGCAAGGCGAGCGTCGCCACGGACGCCGCGCGCAAAAACGTTGTTCCCATCGACTTTTGTCCTGAACGGACTACCCTAGCCTTGCGCCGGACAAAGACGCATGGTTTGAGTCGAATTGTCACGAGATGACCGCTTAACAAACGGTGATTTTGAGGGAGTTAGGCCGCGGGCAGGTTGAGGCGGGCGCGCAAGCCCCCTTGCGGCGAGGGCTCAAGCTCAAAGCGTCCCTTATAGAGATGGGCGAGTTCGGCGACGATGGAGAGCCCAAGTCCCGACCCGGGCTTGGTCTCATCGAGACGCTGGCCTCGCTTGACGGCCTTGGCCCGGTCCGGCCCGGTGAGCCCCGGGCCATCGTCATCCACCAGGACCTCGAAGTTGCCGGCACCGTCGCATCGTTCGGCGCTGACCCAGACGTGCGACCTGGCCCATTTGCAGGCATTGTCCAGGAGGTTCCCCACCATCTCCTCGAAGTCCTGCTTCTCGCCCTGGAACTTGAGGCCCGGGGCTCGAACTTCACCGTGAGCTGCAGCGCCCGGCTCTCATAGATGCGGTCGAGCGCCCGCTTCAGGCCTTTGAGCACGCCGTCGACGTCGGTGGTATCGCCGATGGCGCCCGCGCGGGCGGCAACGCGCGCCCGGTCGAGATGGTGGGTGATCTGGGTCTGCGCATCAGCTCGGCCTGCTCGACCACCTTGCTCGCGAGCGGATCGTCCCTCTCACGCGCTTCGTTGGTGATGACGCTGAGCGGTGTCTTGAGCGCATGCGCGAGATTGCCGACATGGGTGCGCGCCCGCTCGACGATCTCCCGGTTGGATTGGATCAGGGCATTGAGTTCCTGCTGCAGAGGCCTGATCTCGGTGGGAAGCTCGCCCCTCCAGCCGCTCCGCCTCGCCTGAGCGGATCGCCGCAAGGTCGTGCCGGATCGCGCGCAAGCGGCGAGAGTCCGAACCGGACCTGGAACAACGTCGCCAGCACGAGGCCAAGCCCGAGCACCCCGAGCGCCGCGATCAGCATCATGCGGAATTCGGCAAGATCCCGCTCGATTTCCGCCTCATCACCGGCGACGGCATAGGAATAGGGTGCCGATTGCGCGCCGGCCGGCTTGATCTCGCGCTCGACGACACGCAAGTGCTGATCTTGCGGTCCCGGGGCATAGGCCCGTCGTGCCAGGTGCTGGTCGGCGGAACGCCCTCTTGGCTCGGCAGCTTGAGCTGCTGGTCGAGCAAGGAGTCGGAGACGAAGAGCGGCCGCTCGGCGGCGCCCTCGAGCGGCTTGATCTGCCAATACCAGCCTGAGAAGGGGATGGTGAAGACCGGCTCGCCGAGATTGGCCGGCGCCTTCGGGGTGCTGGTGCCCTCGGCCGTGGTCGAGGCGATGAGGCTCGTCAGATAGACGTTGAGGCGCGCATCGAAGCTGCGCTCGACCGCCTGGCGATAGAGGAGAGGAGGAGGAATGCGGTCACCGGCAAGACGACGAGCGTCCACGCCGCCGCGGATGCGAAGAGACGGAAGGCGAGAGAATTAGGCCTCATCGCCCTCGTCCGCGAGGCGGTAGCCGAGCCCCGGACGGTCTTGATGATATCCACTGGAAGCTTCTTGCGCAGGCGTCCGATGAAGACCTCGACCGTGTTCGAGTCGCGGTCGAAGTCCTGCTCGTAGAGATGCTCGACCAGCTCGGTGCGGGAGACCACGCGGGCGCTGATGCAGCATCAGATAAGCGAGCACGCGATATTCGTGGGAGGTGAGCTTCACCGCCTGCCCGTCGACCGTCACCCTCGCCGATTTGGTGTCGAGGCGAAGCGGACCGCATTCGAGCTCGCTGCGGGCGTGCCCGGCCGAGCGCCTGAGCAGCGCGCGCAAGCGCGCCAGAACTTCCTCCATATGGAACGGCTTGGCCACATAATCGTCGGCGCCGGCGTCCATGCCGGCGACCTTGTCGCTCCACCGCTCACGCGCCGTAAGGATGAGCACCGGCATCTTGCGGTCGTCGCGCCGCCACTGCTCGAGCACGCTCAAGCCGTCTATCTTGGGAAGGCCGAGGTCAAGCACCACGGCGTCGTAAGGCTCGGTATCGCCGAGGAAATGCCCCTCCTCGCCGTCGAAGGCGGTATCGACCGGCATAGCCCGCATCGCTCAGCGCCGATACGAGCTGCCGGTTGAGGTCTGGATCGTCTTCCACGACGAGAAGCCGCATCCTCATCCTACCCCTCCCGAGCGCTTGTCGCGCCCCAGTTCCTCCTGAGGCTGGCCGGTCAGGAGCGTCAACGGTGACGTTGGTGACGTCGCCCTTGGCCCCGAGCACGACGAGTTTATAGAAAAACCGGCCGTCCTGATCGCAAAGGCTCGCATGAATGATCTGTCCGCCCGTGCGCGATTGCACCATCTGGTAAATGATATTGGCCGGCAGCAGGGAATTTTTCGCGATCACCGGCGCCGCCGATGCCCAGGGCAGGCAGTTTTGTTCGGCGGCTTGGCCGGCTGCCGTCAACAAGAGGCCGACGACGGCCGCGATAGCCGCCTCATTGATGACCCGGCGCATGGTTTCAGGTTCCGCTGCTCGTCATTGATCTTAGCAACGCTATTGGAGCTCTGCATGAACCTCCCATGAACGGGTCTGCAACAGGTCATTTTGCCTTGGTCGATTTGGCGGTTTGCGGTGCCGAAGTCGGCTCGCATCGTTAACCTTTGGCGCCGAGCGCGGCAGAGGCCCAGCCCGCCGAAGATCACGCGGCAATTTGGCGATCAGGTCGGTGAGCGTCGTATCGCCGACGGCCCATAACGCGATGGTCGAAAGCGCCGTGGTCAGTCCAAGGATCTGGGTACGGCTATCCTCTGGCAAAACCGCCGGCGAGAAAGCCAGGCAAGGTTCAGCATTCACGCCTCCTGTTGGCGGGCCGCGCGACAATGGCCTTCGCGTGCTAGTGGTGTAGCATCTCGTGCGAGCGCCGGACACTCAAGCGGGAGACGCCATGGCGGACCAACTGACCGCCGACGAGATCCGCAGCCTGCTCAAGCTCGAGCCGAACGCCACCTGCGGCTACGTGCGGGAGACTTATTTGAGCAAACCGTCAATCGCGCCAGGCAGGCCTGCCGGCGCCCTGCGCCGATGGGCGGCCTCTAGGCTCTGCGCTCTATTTCATGATGTCCCCGGCCGCGCCGGTAAAGCTTCACCGCATCAGGAACCATCAGCTCTATCACCGCTATCTCGGCGACCCGATCGAGTGCTGACGCTGCATGATGATGGCACTCACACGCTTGCTGTGCTCGGCTCCGACCTCCGTGTCGGCCAGCGCGTGCAGCTCTTCATTCCCGGCAGCACCTTCCACACCGCACGCATCATCGGACAGCGCCGCTGGTTCCTCGGCGCCAGCACCGAATGGCCAGGTGTCGTCCCACCGCGACGTCGAGCTCGGCGATGCGGAGCGCACTCGCGGCGAAGCCATCCGATGTCGCCGCCGAGATCCGCAGCTTCCTTTGCCTGCGAGTTAGCAGCCGTTGGTTCATAATCCCCTCGTCGTTCTTGCCCCCGCAGTCTGGATAAGTGAGCGCGAATCGATCCCCGGCTGCATTACGCGGGAGGCCGCGGAAGTTCTGCACTGTTGTCGAACCTCGCCTAGCAGGTTTTGAAGGCTTGCGCAGCCTGCCTTGATGGTGAAAGCGTCGCCGGCCTCCACCTCCTGGCCATGGCCTGCCACAGCTCGAGCGTCACAGCGCTGCCGCCCTTGGTGACCGACGGGCAGTGGCAGCTAGCCAGCTCGCTCTCTCACCTCCGGCCGAGCCGGCTTTGCGACCGTCTTCCTCTCAACAGCACGCGATCGCGGGCCGAGACCCAAGCAGCTCGGCCACTCGCCAGACGAGGTTCGACCCGAACCGTGCACCACGCGGTCGGCCATGGCGATTTCCCACAGCATCTCGATGATCTGCTTGCGGCCATCCTGGTCGAGTTGGGCGCAAAGGACGCTGGTGAACCGGTAAAGATCGACGGCAGTCGTGCTCGCGGACTTCAGCGTCACGAATGAGCCGGTGCGTTGCATCGTCGCCAAGCCCGAAATGCGTTTGCAACAGAGCTTTGAGCTTGAGCAATACGTAAATCTGAACGAAGTACATCACT
>ERZ1370068.5528-contig-4551_pt1 | contig 68401 bp, 95 predicted proteins | sample MGYA00561227_ERZ1370068 | MGnify/ENA primary metagenome ERZ1370068 (study PRJEB38410, sample SAMEA6850437) | metagenome | study: Metagenomic assessment of the ecological functions of the soil: analysis of the soil microbiota associated with the... | reverse complement strand
TACTTCGTTCAGTTACGTATTGCTGGCGTGACCGATGTCGCGCAGGACGGTGCGCTCGCTCCTCTTCGGGGCAGAAGGCGAGCCAGGCACGGCCGAGCGCGCTCACCAGCGCGGAGCGGCGGGTATTGTAGCCCGCGGCCTCGAACGACATCGGGCTTTCCGGCGCCGTCGAATGGCGGATGGTGATGGCGCCGTAGCTCAGCGTCGCGAGATAGAGCGGCCAGCCATGCTCCGCGGTGAAGCGCCTCATGTGCGGGATGGCCGCGTCGACCAGGTGATCGACGAAGCGGATGGATCCGGAGAAGCCGAGCACCCGGTCGGTGAGCCGGTAGCCCCGCTGCGCGCGAAACACGCTGGGCGTAGCCGAGCGCGCCCAAGGCGTGCAGCAGCCGTACCACCGTCGGCCGCGGCAGGCCCGGTCTCGTCGACCAGCACCGACAGCGTCGAGGTGCGCCGGCGGCTCAGCGCCTCCAGCACGGCGAAAGCTGCGGCGCGACGGGCTCGATGACGGCATCGGCACATGTGCGGCAGGCTGAGTCCGCAATACGGACTTTGCTCGACTTTGGCGCGCGCACGGCAGCGATGAGCGTACCTTGCCGTCCAGCATCCGGAGGAAACAACATGGCCTACCAGTCGATCGACGTGCGCAAGCTCACCCCGACCATCGGCGCGGAGATCTTCGGCGTCGATCTCGGCCAAGCCGCTCGGCAACCAGCAGTTCCAGGAGGTGCACGACGCGCTGATGGACAATCTGGTGATCTTCTTCCGCGACCAGAAGATGTCGATCGAGCAGCACAAGGAGTTCGGCCGCCGCTTCGGGCCGCTGCACACCCATCCCAACGCGCCGATCGCGTTCCCCGAGCATCCCGAGATCCTGGTGATCAAGGCCGACGAGAAGTCCAAGCACGTCGCCGGCGAGGAGTGGCACACCGACGTGTCTGCGACGTCGAGCCGCCGATGGGCTCGATCCTCTACCTCACCGAGGTGCCGCCCGACGGCGGCGGCGACACGCTGTTCGCCAACACGTACCGCGCCTACGAGACGCTCTCCGAGCCGATCAAGCAGATGCTGCAGGGCCTGACGGCGCTGCACGACAGCTCCAAGGCGCACTACTACCGGGTCAAGGCCACCGACCGCGACGACATCAAGTTCCCCAACGCCGAGCATCCCGTCGTGCGCACCCATCCGGTGACCGGCAAGCAGGGCCTCTACGTCAATCGCGGCTTCACGCTTGCGCATCCCGCAGCTCCGGCAGGAACGAGAGCGACGCGCTGCTCGAGATGCTCTACCGCCACATCGAGACGCCGGAGTTCCAGTGCCGCTTCAAGTGGCAGGCCAACTCGGTGGCGTTCTGGGACAACCGCTGCGCCCAGCACCACGCGATGTTCGACTACTTCCCGCATCGCCGTTACGGCCACCGCGTGACGGTGTGCGGCGACAAGCCGTTCTATCGCGCAGCGTGAGCTGCGATCGCTGCTCACGACGATCGTTGCTGGGCGCGGCGCTGGCAGCGCCCTTCTCGGCGCGCGCCGAGGCCTGGCCGACCAAGCCGATCCGGCGTGATCCTGCCCGGGACCGGTCGGCGGGCTGATCGACATCGCCGGCCGCGCCATCGGCGATGCCATGCAGAAGGAACTCGGCCAGCCCTGGCTGATCGATCCTCGGCCCGGCGCCAACGGCATCATGGCCGGCGCAGATGTTCCTCGGCGCCCCAGCCGACGGCTACACGCTCTTCTCTCACCGTGTCGGGCCACGTCGCTGTGCCCTTCGTCATGAAGGTGCCGTTCGACGTCATCGCCGACTTCAAGCCCATCGCCATGGTCGGGGTGAGCACCGCGCTGCTGTGCGTGCCGCCGCGCTCGCCCGCCAACACGCTCGCCGAGTTCGTGGCCTATGCAAAGGCCAATCCCGGGCAAGCTCAACTACCTCAACTCCGGCAACGGCACGGGCGCGCATCTGCTGCTCGAGCTGCTCGCAAGATCAAGTACGGGCTCGACGTCACCTCGATCTCCTACAGAGGGCCTGCCGCCCGGCGTGCAGGATGCCTTCGTCTCGGGCGTGGTGAGCACCACGCTCTGCAGCACGTCAGGCGGGCCGCTGACGCGCGCTGGTCGGACCCGAGCGACGCCGGCTGCCCGACGTCGCCACCATGGCCAGGGGGGGGGAGGTCGCTCGCTGCCGCTCTACGGCAGAAGGCTCATCCGGCAGCTGGGCGTCAGGCCGAGGGGAGTGGGCGAGCGGTCTGTTGTCGGCACTCGCTTCACGATGGGCGCGGGATTGGCGGCAATTGTCCGACCGCTTGCGGAGAAGTGTCCTGGTCGCGAAAATCTCTGCTCGAAATCCTCTACGGGCACATGCGCGTAGCGTCGCCACCTTCGAGGCCGTCGCCCGGAGGACCTCGTTGAAAGCGCTGCTGCGAGCGGCCACACGTCCCTGTCCGGCGCAGCGACGGCGAATAACCAGCCGTCGACCGCGTCGTCCACGAGCGTGCACGTTCGGGACCTGCCCCGCCCAGATCGTGCAGGCCGCCGCGGTCGCGAGTTGATGGCGAAATGGCGCGCACGTTGCGCACAACAGGGCCTCCCGGCCCCGGATCGCGGCCGCTCCGCGGTTCGCCGCTGGGGATCTCGGGCGGACGCGCCGTATCGGCCCAGAGGCTGACCACACGGGCGACGATGGTGAACAGGGGCGAGGTCGACGCATAGCCGGCGCCGACGCGGCGCACCTCCAGCGAGATCGATCTGGCTCGGCAGGTGATAGCGGGCATGGCCGGGGTCCCGGCCGGCGGCGAAATGCGCGCTGCGCAGGTCGTTTCCACACCCGACGCGATAGTAGACGGCGCAGTTGCGGCTCGACGCCGAACTTGTCCTGGTAGGACGCGGTCTGGATCAGAGTTCTCGACCGTCGAGTAGCCGAGAACCCCGTGGTTGATTGACCGCATAGGCTGACGTGTCGCCGAGAGAGTGCACTCCTCGGGTCGCGCCGGCCGGGTATCGTTGTCGCTGACGCGCCGATATCGTAGGTGGTGGATCCGCCGAAAGGCAGCTGACGAGCGGTCTTTGGCGCACGCAGTTCCTCTTCGCTGTAGTCGCGGCCGCGCGTTGCCTGCCGAACTGTGGGTGATGGTGAGGCCCATCGCTCCCGCCGCTTGAGGGACGGGATCGGCGTGCCCTGCAGCGATGAAGGATGCCAGGCGAAGCCGCCGCCCAGGTTGAAGTTGGCGGGAAGGATCGAAGGTCGGCGAAGTCAGGAGTTCAGCGCAACACGCGAGAACCGATGCCGAGGCAGAAATCGACCATGGCGAGCGCAAGTACCGGCACCGAAATCCTCGGCCACAGGCGCGGCGGCAAAACCCGAGCACGATCAGACCGGCGAGATAGAGGAAGCAGAGCTCGCGCGGCGCGTCCGGCGGTGGAGCGCTCCCGTCCACGCGAAGCCGATCAGCTGCCGCCAGCACGGCCCCCAGTACCGCTGCCGCCAGCACGGCAAGGAAGCGCTCGAAGCGATAGGGTCGCGGCAGGCCGCAATGGGCGAGACCCGGTTCCAGACCACGATAGACTCCTGTATGCTTTCTTTCGTTGGGGTAACTGCCTATCCGAATATCGGTCTCGCTTGCCAAGCGGGCCGTCGACGCCCGACGGTCAGGTCACGAGGCGAGCGGTTGGGCGTTCGCCAGCCGGCATGGCACGGCCTGGCGGTACCAGCGACTTCTGGGCAAGATGACCGCCGCCGCCGTCGGGTCCACCACCAGCCAGCCGGACGCGACGATGAGCAGGGCGAACGCGATCCGGGCCATGCAGGCGGCATGACTCTCCTGCGGTTGCCAGCCAAAGCCCGACCAGCACCGCCATGTTCAGCCAGCCGGCCCGCCTCGACAGCAGAAGAGTGGCGGCGACCAGGACCGATGCGACGAACGCCGCCCAGGATGCCGTCAGGCTGACGTACGACTCGACGCCGCCGACCAGCGGATCGGTCCACATCTTGTTGAGCAGCACCTTGATGAGCGTCGAGTTAGCTTGTCGTCGAGCTTCAGGCTCTCGACGACGACAATCGTGCGGCCGAGACCGATCCCGCCGATCGCGTCGAGCACCGTGAAGTAGACCGCGAAGACGAAGATGGCCGGCGCGCGCGAGCCAGCGCACAGACCATCGCCGCGCCGCCGTCAGCGCCGCCGACGTCATCGACCATCAGCCAGAGGCCGACGGCGACCAGCCCGACCATCGGCGTCTGGATCATGTGCAGCGCGAACCACCACTCGGGTCCGAAATAGCCCAGAGCCTGGTACGTCGGGTCATAGTGCTCGGCATGCGAGAGGAACTCGTCATGCCGGGAGTCACCGTGAAGTTGGCGGGATGGAACAGCTCGATGGTGATCAGCACGAGCGGCGCAGCCAGAGACAGATCCACCACAGGACCTGCTTCATCCGGCGATCCGGGGTCGAGTCCGTGGCCTGACTTGTGACTCCGCTCAGGATCGATCGCGGGCATTCACTTGTCCTCCCCCATATGGCCCAAAAACGATGACACCTTGCCGCCGTCCAGACAAGAATGATGATGGCGCTCATTCTCGCATAGGTAGAAATCGGCATTGTCAGGACGCTTCGCCAATCGGACACCGAGCCCCAAGTCATGGTCATGTCCGCAGCCTCCTTCAGCCTGGTTCCCCATCGCAGTGTGATCGCGGTCGGCGGGCCCGACCGCGTCGAATTCCTGCAGGGCCTGATCTCCAACGACACCACCAAAGGTGGCGCCCGGCCGCGCCATCTGGGCGGCGCTGCTGACGCCGCAGGGCCGCTTCCTCAACGACATGTTCGTGGCCGACGGCGGCAACGACACGCTTGCTGCTCGAAACCGAGCGCGAGCGCGCGCCCGCACTGGCCAAGAAGCTCGGCCTCTACAAGCTGCGCTCCAAGGTGACGGTCGAGGATCGCAGCGCGGCGATGGAGGTCGCCGTCGTCTTTGGTCCCGGCGCCGACAAGGTGCTGCCGATCGAAGGCGATCGCCTTCGTCGATCCGCGCCTGCCCGACCTCGGCGTCCGCGTGCTGGCGCCGGCGGGCACAGGCGGCGGCACTGCTCGCCGCGCGCGGCTGCACGGAGGCGCCCTCGACGCCTACGACGCGCTGCGCCTCGAACTCGGCGTGCCCGACGGCAGCCGCGACCTGCATCGTCGACAAAGGCGCTGCTGCTGGAGAACGGCTTCGACGAGCTGAACGGCGTCGACTGGCAGAAGGGCTGCTACATGGGCCAGGAGCTGACGGCCCGCACCAAGTATCGCGCGCCTGATCAGGAAGCGCCTGTTCCCGGTGCGCGATCGAGGGCGCTGCCCGCGCCCGGCACGTCCATCTACAAGGACGGCCAGGAAGTCGGCGAGCTGCGCTCGGGTTCGGGTCAGCGCGCGCTTGCCATGCTGCGCCTGGAGGCGGTGCCGCCGGCCAGACGCTTGACGGCGGGCGACGCTCGGCGTCGTGCCGGAAATTCCGGCGTGGATGCGGCTTCCCGACACCGGCCGGACCCCTAGCCGCCCCGTCGCGTCCGGCCTGAAGGTCTCCCCGCGTCAGACGCGCGAGGAGAGCAGCCCGTGAAATCTGGATCAATCCCAACCCCTTCACCACCCGTCCGGAGATCGTCGGCACCGTTCGGGGTGGTCGCCTCCACCCACTGGATCGCCACGGCGGTCGGCATGGGCATCCTCGAGAGGGGCGGCAACGCCTTCGATGCCGCGGTCGCCACCGCCTTCACCCTGCAGGTCGTCGAGCCGCATCTCTGCGGGCCGGGCGGCGACGTGCCGCTGATCCTGCACGATGCGCGAAGCGCAGCAAGACGGAGGTGATCTGCGGCCAGGGCTCGATGCCGGCCGGCGCCACCATCGCCCACTACAAGGGCCTCGGCCTCGACCTGATCCCCGGCACCGGCCTGCTGCCGGCCTGCGTGCCCGGCACTTTCGACGCCTACATGCTGCTGCTGCGCGACTACGGCACGATGCGGCTGCGCCGACGTTCTGGCGCCCGCCATCGGCTACTGGCTGAACGGCTTTCCGCTGGTCGAGCGCGCCTCGGCCACCATCGCCACCGTGCGCCGAGCAGTTCCGCACCCATTGGCCAACCTCGGCGGCGGTCTTCACTGCCCGGCGACAAGGTGCCGAGCGCCGGTTCGCTGTTCCGCAATCACCGCGGTCGGCAACACCTACGCCCGCCTGCCTGAAGGAAGCCGAGGCAGGCGGCGGCGGCCGCGAGGCCGAGATCGAGCGCGCCCGCAAGGCCTGGAGCCAGGGCTTCGTCGCCGAAGCGATCGACACGCTTCTACACGCACCAGGAGATGATGGACGTCTCGGGCAAGCGCAACAAGGGCGTGCTGCGCGGCGAGGACATGGCCAAGTGGCAGGCCACCGTCGAGGCGCCGCTCACCTACGACTACGGCCGGTACACTGTTTGCAAGGCGGGCCCGTGGACGCAGGGCCCGGTGGTCGCTGCAGCAACTCGCCCTGCTCAAGGGCTTCGACCTCGACGGCATGAATCCGACCAGCGCCGACTTCATCCATCTGTAGTCGAGGCGAGCAAGCTCGCCTATGCCGACCGCGAAGCCTTCTACGGCGATCCCGCGTTCGTCGACGTGCCGATGCAGACCCTGCTGTCGGACGCCTACAACGCCGACCGCCGCAAGCTGATCGATGCCCGGCAGGCGTCGCTCGAGCAGCGGCCGGGCAAGGTCGACGGCTATGGCGGCGTGGTGAAGCTGCGCCGCGCCGACGGCGTCGCGGCTGGGCGTGGCGGCGAGCGGCGCCGGCGAGCCCACGGTCGGCCGCGTCGGCCAGACCACCGGCGACACGGTGCATTTCGACATCGTCGACCGGGACGGCAACATGATCTCGGCGACGCCGTCGGGCGGCTGGCTGCAGAGCTCGCCGGTCGTTCCCGAGCTCGGCTTCCCGATCGGCACGCGCGGCCAGATGTTCTGGCTCGAGGAAGGCCTGCCGGGCTCGCTGGCGCCGGGCAAGCGGCCGCGCACCACGCTCACGCCCACGCTGGCCCATCGCGACGGCGAGCCGTACATGGCCTGGGGCTCGCCGGGCGGCGACCAGCAGGACCAGTGGATCACCCAGATGTTCCTGCGCCATGTCCATTGCGGCATGAACCTGCAGGAGGCGATCGACGCGCCGGCCTGGCACAGCGAGCATTTCCCCTCCTCGTTCTGGCCGCGCACGGCGCGCCCGGCGTGCTGGTGCTGGAAGGCCGCGTGCCCAGGCCGACACGGCCGACGAGCTGCGAAGCCGCGGCCATGAGGTCGAGGTGAACGCCGACTGGTCGGAAGGCCGCCTGACCGCGGCGACACGCGAGGATCCGTGGCGCAAGGCGGCGGCCAACCCGCGCGGCATGCAGAATTACGCCGACCGGGCGTTGAGGTCCGATGTTGATGGAGGGACGCTGATCGGCGGATGACCTGGTCGATCATTTTCCATGAGCGCCGACAGCGGCCGCATCGCCATCGCGGTCGCCACCAAGTTCTTCGCCGTCGGCGCCCGCGTGCCCAACATCGAGCCGCAGAAGGGCGCAGTCTGCACGCAGGCGCTGATCAACCCGCTCTACGGCCCGCACGGGCTCAGGCTGATCCGCGAGGGCGTGGGCGCCGCCGACGTCGTGCGCATCCTGACGACGCCGGATGCCGGCCGCGACCACCGCCAGCTCCATGTCATGGGCGCCGACGGCCGCTTCGCCGCCCATACCGGCGCCGAATGCGTGCCGTGGTGCGGCCACTGGATCGGCGAGGACATGTCGGTCGCCGGCAACATGCTGGCCGGCCCGCAGGTGATCTGCCGAGACCGTGCGCTACTTCCGCGAGAACACGATCGCTGCCGCTGCCGCGGCGCCTGATCGGCGCCATGAAGGCCGGCGAGAAGGTGGGCGGCGACAAGCGCGGCAAGCAGTCGGCCGCGCTGGTCATCTACGGCAACCAGGAATATTCCGAGCTCGATCTCCGGGTCGACGACCATGTCGAGCCGCTGCTCGAGCTGGCGCGGCTCGAAGCGGTGAGCCGCGAGCGCTGGACGCATTTCCGCGCCTTCGTGCCGACGCGCGAGAATCCGGCCGGCATCTTCGACCGCGCCGCGATCGACGCCGGCATCGAAAGGAGCCTGGCGGCGGAGCGTCGATGAGCGCGCCTGTGAGCGGGCCGCTGCTGGAACTGCGCCGCCTCGCGCGTTTCCTTCGCCACCGACGACGGCACCGTCCATGCCGTCGACGGCATCGACCTGTCGCTGGCGCGCGGCCGCACCCTGGGGCTGGTGGGCGAATCGGGCTGCGGCAAGAGCGTGACGTCGCTTGCCATCATGGGCCTGCTGCCGCCGGAGAACTCCAGCGTGCGGGGCGAGGTCCGCTTCGAGGGCCGCGATCTCCTGACGCTCGACGCCGACACGCATCCGCGACCTGCGCGGCGCCCGGCTCGCCATGATCTTCCAGGAGCCGATGACGTCGCTCAATCCGTCCTACACGGTGGGCGACCAGATCGTCGAAGCGATCCAGCGCCACCAGGGCCTGTCGGCCGCCGACGCCCGCGCGCGCGCCATCGAGATGCTGCGCATCGTGCGCATCCCCTCGCCGGAGCGGCGGGTCGACGATTATCCGCACAAGCTGTCGGGCGGCATGCGCCAGCGCGCCATGATCGCCATGGCGCTGGCCTGCGCGCCCTGACCTGCTGATCGCCGACGAGCCGACCACGGCGCTCGACGTCACCATCCAGGCGCAGATCCTCGACCTGATGCGCGGCCTGCGCCGCGACACCGGCACCGCCATCATCCTGATCACCCACGATCTCGGCGTCGTCGCCGAAATGGCCGACGACGTGGCCGTGATGTATGCCGGCCAGATCGTCGAGCGCGCCCCGGTGCGCGACCTCTTCGCCCGGCCCGAGCATCCCTACACGGTGGGCCTGCTGGGCTCGATCCCGCGGCTCGACGAGAAGCGCGAGCGCCTGCCCTCGATCGAGGGCCGCGTGCCCGACATGACCCGGCCGCCCGAAGGCTGCCGCTTCGCCGCGCGCTGCCCGTTCGTCGAGCCGGCGTGCCGTCGCCGCGCCGCCGCCGCTGGTCGAAGTGGCGCCGGGCCATCTGACGCGCTGCCGCCGCGCGCCGCTCGCCCAGGTTCTTCAATGAGCGTGGTTCAATGAGCGCGTTGCTGGAGGTGGCGGGCCTCGCCAAGCATTTCCCGGTACGGCGCGGCGCGTTCGGCCTGGTCTCCGGCCACGTTCGCGCAGTCGATGGAGTCGACTTCCATCTCGAGCAGGGCGAGACGCTCGCCATCGTGGGCGAATCGGGCTGCGGCAAGTCGACGGTCGGCCGCCTGGTGCTGCGCCTGCTCGAGCCCACCGCCGGCCAGGTCCGCTTCGAAGGCGAGGATCTGCTGGCGCTCGACGACAGCGCGATGCGCGCCCGACGCCAGCACATGCAGGTGATCTTCCAGGACCCCTACGCCTCGCTCAATCCGCGCATGACGGTGGGCGCCATGCTGGGCGAGCCGCTGATGCTGCATGGGCTGGCCAGGACCGAGGCGGCGCGGCGCGCCAGGATCGGCGAACTGCTGGAGCTGGTGGGGCTGCGACCCGATCACGCGCGCGTCGCTATCCGCACGAGTTCTCCGGCGGCCAGCGCCAGCGGCTGGCCATCGCCCGCGCGCTTGCCGTCGAGCCCCGGCTGATCGTGGCCGACGAGCCGGTATCGGCGCTCGACGTCTCGATCCAGGCGCAGGTGATCAACCTGATGCGCTCACTGCAGCAGCGCTTCGGGCTGGCCTACATCTTCATCAGCCATGATCTCGCGGTTGTGAAGCATATCGCCGATCGCATCGCCGTAATGTACCTCGGCAAGATCGTGGAGACGGCGACGACCGACGAGCTCTTCCGCAATCCCCGCCATCCCTACACGCGCGCCCTGCTGGCCGCCGTGCCGCTGCCCGATCCGACGGCGGTGCGCGAGCGCGCGCTGCTCGAGGGCGACATCCCGAGCGCCATGAACCCGCCGTCGGGCTGCCTGTTCCACACGCGCTGCCCCTTCGCCCGCGACGCTTGTCGTCGCGACGTTCCGGTTCTCGCCGATGATGGCACAGGACATGCTACGGCCTGTCCCTACTGGCCCGAGTTCCCGCCGCGCACATCCTGCGCCGGAAGCGCGCGGCCAAGACCAAGACCGATCCGGCTCGAACGCCTGCAGGCGGCGTTCGTATCCGCTCAAAGGGAGGCTTCATGAAAAAACGCTCGGCCTGATGGTCACTTTCCTCGGGGCTTTGCGCGGCCATGGCCAGGCAGCGCGCTCGCCCAGTCGCATCTGCGCATCGGCCTTGCCGAGGATCCCGACGTGCTCGATCCGACGCTGGCGCGCACCTATGTCGGCCGCATCGTCTTCGCCTCGATCTGCGACAAGCTGTTCGACATCGACGAGAAGCTCGCCATCGTGCCGCAGCTCGCGCTCAGCCACGAGACCTCGTCCGACGGCAAGACCGTCACCATCAAGCTGCGGCCCGGCGTGAAGTTCCACGACGGCGAAGCCGCTCGACGCCGAGGCGCGCGAAGTACAGCCTCGACCGCCATCTCACCATGAAGGGCTCGTTCCGCAAGCCCGAGCTGGGATCGGTCGACAAGGTCGAGGTCGTCGATCCGCTGACGATCAAGCTCATCCTGAAGGAGCCGTTCTCGCCGCTGCTCGCCCAGCTCACCGACCGCGCCGGCATGATGGTCTCGCCCAAGGCGGCCGAGGCCGCGGGCGACAAGTTCGGCCTGAAGCCGGTCTGCGCCGGCCCGTTACAGTTCGTCGAGCGCGTCCAGCAGGACCGCATCGTGGTCGAGAAGTTCGCCGACTACTGGAACAAGGACAAGATCTTCATCGACAAGATCACCTACCTGCCGATCGTCGACGGCACGGTGCGGCTGGCCAACCTGCAGGTCGGGCGGCCTCGACCTGATCGAGCGGCGTGCTCGCCACCGACATCAAGACGGTGCGCGACAATCCCAAGCTCAAGCTGATCAAGGCCGTCGCAGCTGGGCTATCACGGCATCCACCATGAACCTCGCCAACGGACCCAAGGCCGACACGCCGTTCGGGCAAGGATGCCCGCGTGCGCCGCGCCTTCGAGCTCGTCGATCGATCGCGACGCGCTGAACCAGGTCGTGTTCAACGGCGAGTTCGTGCCGGGCAACCAGTGGATCAACCCGACCGAACTCCTACTATCAGCAGGCCTTCCCGATCCCCAAGCGCGACGTCGCCAAGGCCAAGGCGCTGCTCGAAGGAAGCCGGCGTCACCGGCACCGCTCGCGCTCGACTTCATGGTGCCCAACGGGCCCGGAAACGCGCGCGGTCGCCGAGGTCGTGCAGTCGATGGCGGCCGAGGCGCGGCTTCGACCTCAAGATCCGCGTCACCGAGTTCGCGACCTCGCTCAAGCAGGCCGAGGACGGCGACTACCAGCTCTATCTGATCGGCTGGAGCGGCCGCAGCGATCCCGACGGCAACTCCTTCGTCTTCCAGGACCTGCAAGCGCGCCGCCAGAACAACGGCAGGCTATTGCGACAAGGACGTCGACGCCTGCACATGCCGTGGCGCGCGCCACGAGCGATCCCGGCGAGCGCAAGAAGACCTACGAGAAGATCGTCGGCGAAGAATTCCTCGCCGAGGGCATCGATCCTCTACCTCTACCACCGCCAGGTCCTGGTGGCGCTTACGCGACAAGGTCGAGGGCTACAAGCAGATGCCCGACGGCCTGGTGCGCGTGGTCGGCGTGAAGCTGAAGTAAGCGGTGCTCACCTTCCTCACCCAGCGGCTGCTGCAGATCATCCCGACGCTGATCCTCGGTGTCGATGCTGATCTTCGGCCTGCAGCAGCTCCTGCCGGGCGACCCGGCGCTGATCATGGCGGGCGAGGAGCGCGATCCCGGTGCTGGAGGAGATCCGCCAGCAGTACCGGCTGAACAGGCCGATCCCCATCCAGTACTTCTACTGGATCGAAGGGCGTGCTCTCGGGGAACCTGGGCAGATCGATGCGGCTCGAAAAGCTCGGTCGGCCTCGCTGGTCGCCGAGAAGCTGCCGGTGACCCTGCAGCTGGCCGGCATGGCGATCGTCTGATGGCGCTGGGCATCGGCATTCCCGCGGGCATCATCTCGGCGGTGAAGAAGGACACCTGGCTGGGACTACGGCGCCAACGTGTTCGCGCTGTGGGGCCTCAGCACGCCCAACTTCTGGCTCGGCATCCTGATGATCTTGCTGTTCGCCGGTGACCCTGGGCTGGCTGCCGGCCTCGGGCTATGTGCGGCTCGTTCGAGGACCTCGAGCGGCAACCTCGCCGCGCGATGATCATGCCGGCCTTCGTGCTCGGCAACGCCTTCGCCGCCGTGCTGATGCGCCACACGCGCAGCGCCATGCTGCAGGTCGCTGTGCGCCGACTATGTCAGCACCGCCCGCGCCAAGGGCCTCGACGAGCGCGGTCGTGGTCCTGAAGCACGCGCTGCGCAACGCGCTGACTCCGGTGATCACGCTCGGCGCGCTCGAGCTTCGGCGACGCTGCTCGGCGGGCGCGGTGCTCACCGAGCAGATCTTCACCATCCCCGGCTTCGGCAAGCTGATCGTCGACGCGGTGTTCAACCGCGACTACTCGGTGGTGCAAGGCGTGGTGCTGCTCACCGCCACCGTCTACATCGTGCTCAACCTGCTCGCCGACGTCGCCTACTTCCTCGTCAATCCGCGCCATGCAGGTTGTAGGCAATCAAGAACTTGTTGCAAGCGCAAAGAGCGCCGTCTTCGGCCTTGCGGTGGTCGGCGTTCTTCGTCCTGCTCGCGCTGGTGGCGCCGTGGCTCGCGCCGCTACGACCCGCTGGCGACGAGCTGGAGCGCGGTGCGCGCCGCGCCGAGCGCTGCCTACTGGTTCGGCGCCGACGAGCTCGGCCGCGACGTGCTTTCGCGCGATCGTCTGGGGCACGCGGGCCTCGCTGCTCGCCGGCGTCGTGTCGGTGACGATCGCCGCTCGCGCTCGGCGTGCCGATCGGCATGCTCGCCGGCTACGTCGGCGGCTGGGTCGACGCGCTGATCTCGCGCATCACCGACGCGATGCTCGCCTGCCCGTTCCTGATCCTCGCGATCGCGCTCGCCGCCTTCCTCGGCCCGAGCCTGACCAACGCGATGATCGCGATCGGCGTCTCGGCGACGCCGGTCTTCATCCGCCTGACGCGGGCGCAGGTGCTCGGCGGCGAAGGCCGAGGACTACGTCGAGGCCGCGCGCGCGCTCGGCAACCCGCACCTGCGCATCGCGCTGCGCCACATCTTCCCCAACATCGTCGCGCCGCTGATCGTGCAGGCGACGCTCGCGATCGCCGCGGCGGTCATCGCCGAGGCCAGCCTGTCGTTCCTCGGACTGGGCCAGCAGCCGCCGGCGCCGAGCTGGGGCAGCATGCTCAACACCGCGAAGAACTACGTCGACCAGGCGCCGTGGATGGCGATCTGGCCGGGGCTCTCGATCTTCCTGCTGGTGCTGTCCTTCAACCTGCTCGGCGACGGCCTTGCGCGACGCGCGCTCGACCCGCGGCGAAGTAGCTATCGGCCCGGCGATCGGGTCCGGCGCCATCCAGCTCAGGGCGCGATGCCCTCGGCTTCGGCGGCGGCGTAGTTGAGCTCGACCTTGATGCCGTTCGGGTCGTAGAGGAACAGCTGGAACAGCGCCTGGCCGTTGGCGCGGCGCTGGGTGAATGCCACCTTCTCCTTCCGCAGGTGCTCCAGCATCTCGCCGCAGGCCCGGTGGCGCGGAAGGCGATGTGGTCGATCGCGCCGGTGCCCGTCGCCGGTGTTCTGCGAGGTGCGCCCGAGGTATTTCTTCTGGTTCTCGCTCGCCATCTTCGGCGCTCGGCCCGATGTGCACGATGTCGACGTCGCCGCAGGTACATCCAGTGCACCGGAAAGCCGAAATCCGGGTGCGGCCCGGACTCTCATGCCGAGCACGCGCGCGTACCAGTCGCGCGTCGCGTCGATGTCGTCGGACGCGACCAGAAAGTGCTCGATGTGCGAGATGCGGCATTGCACTAATATATAACGACGGAGGAAACATGTACGTGCGGACGCGGAAGCGCCTCACCGCCGCCGGGGCGAAGAAGATGATGGCCACGGCGATCGCCGGCGCCGAGAAGGCCGGGCATCGCCGTCACGGTGGCGATCGTCGACGCCGGGCGGCAACCTGCTGCTGCTCGAGCGCATGGAAGGCGGCCGCTTCCACACGGTGCACTCGGCCACCACCAAGGCGGTCTGCGCCGCCTCGAACCGCCGGCAGACCACCTCGCAGGGCGCGCGTCGGCCAGTCGCTCGACGTCGCGCACGCCATCGGCCTCGCGCTCGCCGCCGGGCCCGAGCGCTGGACGGCGATGGAAGGCGGCTGCCCGATCCTGATCGGCGGCGAATGCGTCGGCGGCGTCGGCGTCGCCGGCGGCAGCTGGGAGCACGACCAGAAGCTGGCGCAAGAGGCGGTCGAGGCGATCGGCGCCAAGGCAGCATGACGGTCCGCGTCGGCTGCCTCGGGATGGGCTGGTGGTCGGACGTGCTCGCCGACGCGATCAAGCGCTCCGGCAAGCTCGACGATCGCCGCCTGCTACAGCCGCTCCAGCGACAAAGCGCGAGACATTCGCGAAGAAATACGGCTGCAAGGCGGCCGCGTCCTACGAGGAGATGCCTCGGCGACAAGAGCATCGAGGCGATCATCAACACCACGCCGAACGCACGTGCACCTCGAGACCACGCGCGCCGGCGGCCGCGGCCGGCAAGCACGTGTTCCTCGACAAGCCGATCGCCAACACCGTCGCCGATGCGCGCGCCATCACCGAGGCCTGCCGCGCGAGGCGAAGGTCGATGCTCGCGCTCGGCTACCAGCGCCGGCGCGAAAGCCACTTCCGCTGGGTCAAGAGGCAGATCGACGACGGCGCGCTTCGGCAAGCTGGTGAACGCCGAAGCGAACATCAGCCGCGACCGGCTCGGCAAGATCGACCTCAACTCCTGGCGCTACACGGCCGCAGGGCATGCCCGGCGGCGTGATGCTGCAGATCGGCATCCACTACACCGACGTGCTCGAGTACCTGATGGGGCCGGTCAAGGCGCGTCAGCGGCCAGCTTCGTGCAGCTGGTGCTGCCGGGCGACAACCCCGGACGTCGCGAGCCTCGATCCTCGAGCACGAGAACGGCGCGCTGTCGACGCTCAACGCGAGCTACGCGTCGGCCTCCGAGTACTACCTGATGAACATCTACGGCAAGGAAGCGACCGCGCTTCTACGATTTGCACGACGGATTGCGGCTTGCTGAAGCGCGGCTCGGACAAGGCCGAAAAGATCGCGCTGCAGAAGAACGACGCCGATCGTCGACGAGCTCGAGGAATTCGCTGCGCGCGGTGCGCGGCGAATGCCGAGCCGGAGATGGACGGCGAGCGCAGCACCGCGCTCGCTGGCGGTGATCCTGGCCGGCATCACGCTCGGCGCAGGAAGGACGGCGTGTCGAGGTCAGCGAGATGCTGAAGTGAAAGCTCTTTTGGCTCTTCTCAGTGTTTTTCTTTCAACGTGCAAGCGCAGCAAGCACCTTTCCCGCAGAAGGGCCCGCTCGAGATCACGGTCCTCTTCCCGCCGGCTCGCTCGGCCGACGTCACCGCGCGCATGCTCGCCGACGGCATGTCGAAGCGCGCTCGGCCAGCGCGTGCTGGTGGTGAACCGGCCCGGCGCCGGCGGCGCCATCGGCTACCGCTACGTCGCCGCGCAGAAGCCCGACGGCTACGCGCTGGTCTGGAACTCGAACTCGATCTCCACCACCTACCACTCCGGCCAGCTCGACTTCGACTACCAGGCATTCGATGCGGTGGCGCGCGTGCTGTCCGAGTCGGTGGTGCTCGCGGTGCGCAGCCGACTCGCATGCGAAGACCCTGAAGGACCTCGTCGCCGAGGCGAAGGCGAAGCCCAAGGCGATCACGCGTCGGCCACTCCGGCATCGGCAGCCACACGCACATCTCGCTCGCCGCGCTCGTTCAGCGCCGCCGGCGTCGCAGGTCAACGAGGTGCCGTTCGGCGCGGCGCAGGTGGTGCCGAGCCTGCTCGGCGGGCACGTCGACGCGGTGGTCCAGCTCCCCGGCGCGCCTGTCGGCGCCGGTCAAGCAGGGCCAGGTGCAGCCTGCTCGCGCGCTCATCCCAGGCCCGCGACCCGGCGCTGGCCCGACGTGCCGACCGCGCGCAGAGCAGGGCTTCGACGTCGCGCTCGAGGCCTGGCGCGGCATCGCCGTCCCCAGCGGGACGCCTGCAGACGTAGTTTCAAACTCTGAGAATTCCATCAGGCAAGCCGTCGAGTCCGCCGAATTCACGCCGACGGCAGCGAAAGCTCGCGGTGCGGCCGGCGTTCCTGCGGCGCCGACGAGTTCAGCGCGCTGATCGCGAAGGAAGACGCTGTCCTGTCGCGCCTGATGCAGCAGATCGGCCTGAAGAAGCCGCCGTCGTAGTCAGGCCGGTTGGGCCAGGCCGCTCCTTCGCCTTGGCGCAGCCACTCCTGGCACCACTCGAGCGCGGTCTCCTCGGGCAGGATGCCGCTCGAGGCGTCGTGCATGTGGCGCTCGCCGATGCGCTCGCGCGCCGAGCTCGGCCGAGCAGCTCGTCGAAGCGCTTGCCGCCGAAATTGAAGGTCTCGGCGTAGGTGCGGTCGCCCAGGCCGAACACGCCGTAGCGCACGTGCGAGACAGATCCGGCCGCTTCGCTCTTGAGGTCCTCGTAGAAGGCGCGGGCGTTGTCGGGCACGTCGCCCTGGCCGTAGGTCGAGGTGCAGACCAGGAACACGCCCGGGCGCGCGAAGACCGACGCTGTCGAGGTCGTCCATCAGCAGCGTCTCGACCTGGGTCGTCGTCGTCGCCGAGCGCGAGCTCCATCTCCTGCGCGCACAGCTGCGCCGTGCCGGTCATGGTGCCGACCAGGATGCTGATCTTCATTGACACTCAATATATTGCAGCCAATAGAATCAACGTCAAGCATTATAGTTCATGAACGCCGCCCTCTCCAGCGCAGCAGGAAGCGCCTACCTCGCCCGCCTCGGCGAGCGCGTGCGCGCCTGGCGCACGCGAGCACGGCACGACGCGCAAGGCGCTCGCCGCGGCCTCCGGCGTCTCGGAGCGCTACCTCGGCGCAGCTCGAGGCCGGCCAGGGCAACATCTCGGTGCTGCTGCTGCGCAAGCTGGCGCGCGCCATGAGCGTGCCGGTCGACAGCCTGGTGCGCGAGGTACGAGAGCGCGCAGGCGCCGCGCGCATCGCCCTCCTCGGCCTGCGCGGCGCCGGCAAGTCGACGCTCGGCGCGAAGCTCGCCGAGTCGCTCGAGCGTGCCGCTTCGTCGAGCTCGACCGCGAGGTGGAGAAGGAAGCCGGCGCCGAGCTCGGCGAGGTGTTCGCCATGTACGGCCAGGACGCGTTCCGCCGCTTCGAGCGCCGCGCGCTCGAGCGCGTGCTCGCGCAGCACGAGCGGCGCGGTGATCGCGACCGGCGGCAGCCTGGTCACCGACCGTCGACACCTACCAGCTGCTGCTCGACGCGCTGCTGCTGCGTCTGGCTCAAGGCCTCGCCCGAGGAGCACATGTGCGCGCGTCATCGCGCAGGGCGACATGCGCCCGTTCAAGGGCGCGCTCGCCGCGGCCCTGGACGAGATCCGAGAAGCTGCTGGAGGACCGCGAACGCGCTCTACGCGCGCGCCGACGCGACGCTCTAGACCTCGGGCAAGTCAGTGAAGACACTCTGCTCGAACTGCGAAGAAGGCGCTGCACATGATCAGCTTCGAAACCCAGCCCGACCGCTACCACCACTGGAAGCTCGCCTTCGACGGCCCGCTCGCCACCCTCGACGCTCGACGTCGCCGAGGACAAGGGCCTGGTGCCCGGGCTACAAGCTCAAGCTCAACAGCTACGACCTCGGCGTCGACATCGAGCTCGCACGACGCGCTCAACCGCATCCGCTTCGAGCATCCCGAGGTGAAGGCGGTGGTGATCACCAGCGGCAAGAGCCGCATGTTCTGCTCGGGCGCCAACATCTACATGCTCGGCCGCTCGACGCACGCGTGGAAGGTGAACTTCTGCAAGTTCACCAACGAGACGCGCAACGGCATCGAGGACTCGAGCGCGCACTCGGGCCTCAAGTTCCTCGCCGCGCTGAACGGCACCACCGCCGGCGGCGGCTACGAGCTCGCGCTCGCCTGCGACGAGATCGCCGATGATCGACGACCGCTCCTCCACCGTCAGCCTGCCCGAGGTTCCGCTGCTGGGCGTCCTGCCCGGGACCGGCGGATTGACCAGGCTGGTCGACAAGAGAAAGGTGCGGCGCGACCTCGCCGACGTCTTCTGCACCACCGCCGAAGGCGTGCGCGCCGACCGCGCGAAGGAATGGAAGCTGGTCGACCACGTCGCCAAGCCGCAGCAGTTCGCCGAGATCGGTCAAGGCGCGCGCGCTCGAGCTCGGCGAAGCACTCCGACCGCCCCGGCGGGCAAGGCGATCGACCCTCACCCCGCTCGGCGACAACAGATCGTGTTTACCAGAGATCGACCAGGAAACGAGAACCGCGAACCTTGACGGTCAAGGGTCCGACAGGAGCCCAAGCTGGAAAGAAGCGCCGACTGGTATCCGCTGCGCCTCGCGCGCGAGCTCGACCGCGCGATCCTCGACCTGCGCCACCAACCACCTCGACGTCGGCCTGTGGATGCTGAAGACGCAGGGCAGCGTCGAAGAGGTCCTGGAGCTCGATGCCCTGCTTGAAGAGCAATCGCAGCGACTGGTTCGTGCGCGAGACGCTCGGCTACCTGCGCCGCACCTTCTCGCGCCTCGACGTCTCGTCGCGCTCGATCTTCGCGATCATCGAGCCCGGCTCCTGCTTCGCCGGCACGCTGCTCGAGCTCGCGCTCGCCGCCGACCGCAGCTACATGCTCGACGCCGAGAACGGTCCCGAAGATCGCGCTCTCGGCGCTGAACTTCGGCGCCTACCCGATGGCCAACGGCCTGTCGCAGGCTCGCAGGCGCACTTCTGCGGCGAAGTTCCCGGCTTGCCGAAAGAACAACCATTGATCGTCAAGAACGCAAAGCAGCTCGGCCTGGTCACCTCCACGCCGGACGACATCGACTGGGAGGACGAGGTGCGCATCGCCATCGAGGAGCGCGCCAGCCTCTCGCCCGACGCCCTCACCGGCATGGAAGCGAGCCTGCGCTTCGCCGGCCCGGAGACCATGCTGACGCGCGTCTTCGGCCGCCTGACGGCGTGGCAGAACTGGATCTTCATCCGGCCCGAACGCGGTCGGCGAGCAGGGCGCCCTCAAGGTCTACGGCACGGGCGCCAAGGCGAAATTCAACTGGGAACGAGTCTAATGAGCGGCATCAACTACTCCGAGAAGATCCCCAACAACGTCAACCTCGACGACCGACCGCACGCTGCAGCGCGCGCTCGAGCACTGGCAGCCGCAGTTCCTCGCAGTGGTGGAAGCGAGCATGGGCCCGACCGACTTCCAGGCCGCCGACGTCTACCTGCGCACCGCGATCTCGGTCGACGCGCGACGGCTGGGCGCAATACGGCGCGGTGAAGATGCCCGACTACCGCTGGGGCATCTTCCTCGCCGACGCCGGCGGCCGACCGCAAGATCGGCTTCGGCGACGCGATGGGCCAGCCGGTGTGGCAGCAGGTGCCGGGCGAGTACCGCTCGACGCTGCGCCGCCTGATCGTCACGCAGGGCGACACCGAGCCTGCCTCGGTCGAGCAGCAGCGCCTGCTCGGCCACACCTGCCCTTCGCTCTACGACCTGCGCAACCTGTTCCAGATCAACGTCGAGGAAGGCCGCCACCTGTGGGCGATGGTCTACCTGCTGCACGCCTACTTCGGCCGCGACGGCCGCGAGGAAGCCGAGGAGCTGCTCGCGCGCCACTCGGGCGACGCCGACAAGCCGCGCATCCTCACCACCTTCAACGAGCCGATCTGCGACTGGCTGTCGCTCTTCTGCTTCACCTACTTCACCGACCGCGACGGCAAGTACCAGCTGAAGAGCTTCGCCGAGAGCGCGCTTCGATCCGCTGTCGCGCACCTGCCGCTTCATGCTGACCGAGGAAGCGCACCACATGTTCGTCGGCGAGACCGGCATCGGCCGCGTGGTGAAGCGCACGCTCGAAGTGATGAAGGAGCTCGGCAGCGACGATCCGGCGAGCGATCCGCGCGCACGGCGCGGTCGGACCTGCCGACTGCTGCAGAAATACCTCAACTTCTGGTGCTCGTCCTCGCTCGACCTGTTCGGCTCGGAGATCTCGTCCAACTCGGCGGCGAACTTCGCCAACGGCCTGAAGGGCCGGCCGGACGAAGACGCAGTACGAGGACCATGTCCTGCAGGACAACTACGTTCAAGCTGCAAACGCCCGAGGGCAGCGCAGAGACGTGCCGATGCTCAACGCGCTGAACGAGGTCATGCGCGAGTCCTACCTGAAGGACTGCGAGATCGGCCTGAAGCGCTGGAACCGCATGATCGAGCGCGCCGGCCACGCCCTGCGCCTCACCCTGCCCTCGCTCGCGCTTCCGCCGCTCGATCGGCGCCTGGGCCGGGCATGCCCGTGGATCCCGCAGGGAAGCCTGGTTGCGAAAGAGTTCTTGCGAAAAACAGCTGAACGACTGGATCCCGTCGGCGGACCGACAGGGCATTCGTGCAGTCGCTGATGCAGCGGGTGATCGAGCCCGGCAAGATGGCCGGCTGGATCGCGCCGCCCGAGCGCGGCATCAACAACCTGCCGGTGGAGTACGAGTACGTCAAGCCGCACTGAGGCGCTCTGCCGCGCGCCGCGCCGCTGCCGCTGGCCGCGCCCGCGCTGGCCTGGGCGACGTGCCCGACGAAGGCGGCAACACCGCCCTGGCGCCGCGCGGTGTCGAAGGTCCGCTACCTGCCGGAGACCGAGGCGCTGGGCGGAGACCATGGCGCCGGCGCGACCGCAGCCTGCTGCGCTACGTGGTGTCGCTCGACGAGCCCAGGCACCTGGCCGGGCGCTGCTGGTGGCCGGTCGAAGTACGCGCCGACGGCAGGCTGTGGAAGCGCTTCCTGGTCACCCCCGCAGGGCGGCGCGTGCGCGAGGACCGGCCGAAAAGCCTACTGACCGCCGCGCCTGTCTGAGCATCTGCCCGATGGTGTTGTAGTTGGCCGCCACGCGCCAGGCCCGCAGCGGCGTCGCGCCGCTCGACGCCTTCGCGTTGACGTCGGCGCCCTTCTGTCGATCAGGTATTCGGCGATCTCGGTGCGCCGGTATAGCACCGCGGTATGCAGCGGCGTGGTGCCGCTCTCGGTGCGGCTGTTGACGTCCGCGCCGCGCTGCACGCAGCAGGGCTCGACCAGCGGGCATCTCGCCCTTCATCACCGCGTAGTGCAGCGCGCGAGGCGCCCGCGCCTGGATCTTCGGCTTCGACGTCGGCGCCCTGCTCGTCGATCATCTTCACTGCGGTCGGCGTAGTCGCCCTTGGCGATCGCCGCCTGCAGGCTCTGGCGCGCCGCAGCGGTGGCCCGCGGCGGTACTACCGGCTGCGGCGCCTGCGCTGGCTGCTGCGTCCGTGTTGCGGCGGCGCGCTGATCCGGCGCGGCTGGGCATCGGGCTGATACAGTGGCGGCGGCGCCTGCGGGATCGCGCCTTCGCGCGCGCTGGCCGCCGCCGAAAATGGAATTGAAGAAAGCCGCTGACCGCGCCGCCGATGCCGCTCGGAACGCGCGCTCAGGCAGCGAAGGCTCCGAGGCTGTCTGCGGCTGCCCGCCTGCTGGCTGCGCTGCTGGGCGACGTGCGCCGCGGCGTCAGCGCCAGCGCGAGCAAAGCGGCAGATCCACCGGCCTGCTGCCGCGCATCCCCGGTTCCCCATCCCCTTTGGCGCAATAATACCGCCAATGAAGTTCCTCTTCGACCTGTTTCCGGTCCTCCTTTCTTTGCGCGTTCACTGCTGGAGCGGCATCTACGTCGCCACCGCGGCGGCGATCGGCGCCGACGTTCGCTGCAGGTCGGCGTGGCTCAAGCTGCGGCGCCAGCGATCGATGCCGCATGCTCTGGGTCGAGCCTCGCGATCATCGTCGTGTTCGGCGGCGCTGACGCTGCTGCTGCAGCGACGAGACGTTCATCAAGTGGAAGCCGACGGTGCTCTACTGGCTGTTCGCCGCGGTGCTCGCCGGCTCGGCAGCTGCTGTTCCGCCGGAACCTGATCCGCAGCGCATGCTCGCAGCGAGACTGCAGCATGCCCGATCGCGGTCTGGGCGAAGCTCAACCTGAGCTGGGTCGGCTTCTTCGCCTTCATGGGCGCGGCGAACCTCTACGTCGCGCTTCAACTTCCGGACTGAGGCGACCGTGGGTGAACTTCAAGCTGTTCGGCGGCATGGGGCTGATGCTGCTGTTCGTGGTCGCGCAGGCGCTGTTTCCTGACGCGCCATGTGAGGAAGAGCCCGAGCCGAGGAAAGCCATGAGCGTGGCGGAGGACGATCCGCAGCGCGCCTCGGCGCGCTCGAGCCGCAGCGCGCTCGAGCTGGTCGACGAGAGCGCGCAGCACGCGCGGCCACTGCGGCGCGGCGCCCGGCGGCAACACGCACTGGCGCCTCGACGATCGTGTCAGCCGCATTCGCCGGCAAGCCAACACGGTGGCGCGCCACCGCATGGTCTACCATGCGCTCGGCGAACTGATGCAGCACCCGATCCACGCGCTCGCGCATCGACCGCGCAGCGCGCTCCCGGGCGAGAACTGACGATAACTGCGCCTGACTTGCGAAAGGAATCGAATGAATAGCGAGTCTGCGTCGCGGCAGCTCGCCGGCCACTTTGCCGTTCGCCACGCGCTCGCCCAGCAGCTGCCGACCAAGGAGCCGGCGCAAGCCAGCGGCGGCGCCGCGAAGCCGGCCGCAGCCGGCGACCGGCGCCGGTCGCCACCGTGAACGGCGTGCGCGATCCCGCGCCAGCGCCTGACGCCGTGATGCAGCCAGCAGACGGCGCGCGCGGCGCGCCGGACAACGAGCAGCGCTGCGCGCACGGTGCGCGACGTGCTGATCAACAACGAGCTGCTCGTGCAGGAGGCGAACCAGCAGCCGGCGTCGCCAAGAACGCCCGAAGTGCAGCAGCAGCTCGACCTCGCGCGCCAGGAAATCATCGTCAACGCCTACGTGCAGCGACTGGCTGCGCAAGCACCCGATCGTCGGACGCCGACATCCAGAAGGAATACGACCGCGCGCAAGGCGCAGGCCGGCGACACGCGAGTACAAGCGCGCGCCACATCCTGGTCGCGACCGAGGACGAGGCGAAAAGCGTGATCGCCGACCTGAAGAAGGGCGGCAAGTTCGAGGAGCTCGCGCAGCAAGCGCTCGCATGGACGAGGGCACGCGGCCGCAAGGGCGGCGACCTCGACTGGAACGTGCCCGGCGACTTCGACAAGGCCTTCGCCGACGCGATGGTGAAGCTCGACAAAGGCAAGATGACCGAGACGCCGGTGCGCACGCGCTTCGGCTTCCACGTGATCCAGCTGGACGACGTGCGCCGGTCAGCTTCCGAGCTCGACGCAGGTAAAGCCGCAGCAGTCCAGCAGCGGCTGCGTCAGGCCAGCATCGAGAGCTGATCTGCGCGAGCCTGCGCGCGAGGCGAAGATCGAGTAGCAGGTTCAGCCCGGCGGCCCGCCCGGCGACCGAGCGGTACCGAGGATCCGTCCATGCTGCGTGAACATCGCTGTTCGTCCTAAGCTGCGGCCCTGCGCCGCGCCGGCGCGGCCCAGACCACGCAGCCACCGCGACTTCGCCGATGGCTGCTTCTGGTGCAGCGAGGAAGCCTTCGAGAAGGTGCCCGGCGTGATCTCGGCGGTCTCCGGGCTATACCGACGGCGGCAAGCGTCAAGAACCCGAGCTACGAGCAGGTCTCCATCCGGCGTCACCGGGCCACACCGAGGCGGTCGAGGTGACGTTCGACTCCGTCCAAGGTCAGCTACGAGCAGCTACTGGACGCGTTCTGGCTGAACCACGACCCGACCACGCTCGACCGCCAGTTTCTGCGACCAGCGGCTCGCAGTACCGCCCGGGCATCTACTGGCGACGCACGAGGCAGCAGCGCAAGGCGGCCGAGGCCTCCGAAGGCGAAGTACGAGAAGCTGAAGACCTTTCAAGCAGCCGATCGCTCACGCCGATCACTCAAGGCGCCCGCAGTTCTGGCCGGCCGAGGACTACCACCAGGACTACTACAAGAAGAACCCGGTGCAGCTACAAGTTCTACGCCAACGGCTGCGGCCGCTACGCGCGGCTGGACGAGCTCTGGGGCACGCTGCGCAAGTAGTCAGGCGGTTGAGCGGGCTGAGCTGCTCGCGCAGGCGCTTCACGGCCTCGGGCTCGCCGCGCACGCGCAGGATACGCGCCCTCGCTGCATCGGCGCGCTCCTCCAGCACCTGTGCAGTTGGCGAAGATCTCGCCGCGCAGCTTCTGCGCCGACCAGGGCAGGAAGAGCTCGGCCTCGACGAGGTCGCTGCTGGAAGAACGCGACGATCGCCTCGCGCAGCTTGGCGACGTCGCCTTCGCGCTGCGCGCTCATCACGATGCACTCCGGGTAGCTTGCGCGCGCAGCGCCGCCTCGTCGCCGCCGCGGTCGATCTTGTTGAACACCAGGAGGCGCGGCACGGCCTGCGCGCCGATCTCGTCGAGCACTTCCTCGGTCACCGCGAGCTGCCGCTCGAAGCCCGGCATCGCTCGCATCGACCACGTGCAGCGAGCAGCGAGGCCTCGAGCGCCTCGTCGAGCGTCGACTTGAACGAGGCGACCAGCCCGTGCGGCAGGTTCTTGATGAAGCCGACCGTGTCGCTGACCAGCACGCGCGGCACGCTCTCGGGATGCAGCGCGCGCACCGTGGTGTCGAGCGTCGCGAACAGCTTGTCCGCGACCAGCGCCTCGTTGCCCGTGAGCGCGCGCATCAGCGTGGACTTGCCCGCGTTGGTGTAGCCGACCAGCGCCACGCGCGCGAGGCCCGGGCGCTCCTGCCGCCGCGCGCTGCGTCTTGCGCTCGGCGCCCATCGCGGCGAGCTCCTTCTCCAGCTCGGAGATGCGGTCGCGGATCTTGCGCCGGTCGAGCTCGTGCGCGACTCGCCGGCGCCGCGGCCGCCGACGCCGCTGCGGCCCCGGCCCTGCGGCCCCGCGAGCTTTGCCGCCTCGCGCATGCGCGGCGCCATGTAGCCGAGGCGCGCGATCTCGACCTGCGCGCGCGCGGCGCGCGAGCGCGCGTGGCGGTGGAAGATCTCGAGGATCACCATGGTGCGGTCCATCACCTCGCAGCCGGCCTCCTTCTCCAGGTTGCGCGCCTGCGAGGGCGAGATCTCGTGGTCGACGAGGATCACGTCGGCGTCCTTCGCGCGAGGCAGCGTCAGCTCCTCCGCGCTTGCCGGTGCCGAAGTACGCCGTCTGGTCGAACTGGGCGCGCTTCTGCGTGAACGTGCCGACGACCTCGAAGCCCAGCGTCTTCGCGAGCTGGCGCAGCTCGGTCAGCGAGGCCTCGAATTCGGCGTCGCTGACGCTGGACACGCTGCACGGCCGCGACGATGGCGCGCCGCGGCTTTTCCCTGGTTTCATGGAGACATGGGGCGCGCAGCCTACCAGATCGCGCGCCACCCGCCGGAAGCTAGAACTTGCGTGACCCGGTCCGAGTCCGAAACGCGGCCGCCGATCAGCGTGATGGTGGTGATGAACGGGTCGCCGGACGTCGGCAGGTAGGTGTCAGGTGCGCACCGTGCGCATCGCGCTGCGACCGCCGCGACGCTGAGTATTGGCGGTCGGACCTGCACGGTGCGTCGGCGCGCCGAACGCCGCGCCCTGGTCGCGTTCTGGAAGTCGGGCTCGCCCGCGATGCCGAGCAGTTCGCCCTCGGTCATGCCGCGCTGGATGCGCAGGTAGTTGCGGAAATCCAGTCCCTTGGCTGCCTTCGGCGCCGCCGCCGCGCGCTCGGCGGTGATCCCAGCTTCGTCTGCGTCGCGCCTGCGCTGGCGTTCTTCCATGCGCTCCGCCCTGGCAGCGGATGGTGTAGCACTCCGCCGCTGTCGGGCGCCGCCGCGCCGCCCTGGCGTCCGGATCGACGACCGTCGACTGGACGTCCTTCGGCGGCTGCACGTTCGAGTACTGCACGCGCGCCGTTCTGGTCCACCCAGCGGTAGATCTGGGCCTGCGCCGCCGCCGCGGCGAGCAGCAAGTGCGAGCAGCGCAGCAATCGGCACCTAGTCATATCGGCCCAGTCGCAGCACGGTCGTTCCCGGCTTCACGTGCGCCAGCGAAGGCATCACCATGACGCAGTTGTCGTAGGGCGTGCGCCAGATCGTGTCGCCGTCGCTGGCGACCACGGTGCCGGCCTTCGGACCACTTCCAGGCCCTTGAACAGATATGGGAATTTGAAGTCCAAGCTCTTCGCGACGACGGCTTCGGTGACGCGGATGAGCCGTTGCACCGCAGGCGGCGCGAGGCGGGTGTGGGATTTACAAATTGATGCACTTACGGCGCCGGTGGCGAGCAGGAAACGGAACAGCGTGTCCACCGCGACATCGGCGGCGCTCTTCTCCCAGTGCTGCCCGCACTCGATCAGCACCGCGGTCTTCGGGCTGGCCGGGTCGCCGAAAGCCGCCGCGCTCGATCATGCGCAGGCCGGCCGGGTGGCCGGTGTCGATCAGCAGGTCGGCCGGCACGCCGATCCGGCGCGCGAAGGCGGCGCTCTTCTCGCGCCTTGCGCGCAGACCATGATCGGCCGGCAGGGCTCGTGCATCGAGTGCAGGTCGAGCAGGAAGTCGGCCGCGTCGACGAACGGCCGCAGCTCGCGCGCGCGGCGCAGCTCGGCGCGAGTCGCGCGGCCCGAGCAGCGCATCGTCGCCCCAGACGCGGTTGTAGTCCTCGTCGATGTAGCGCGAGCGGTCCGGGTCGTCGAAATCGAAGCGCGCGTAGGCGGCGACGTTGGCGAACGCCAGCGTCAGCTTGCCTGCTCGCCGGCTTTATTCCCTCGTCGAACAACAGCATTCAAGCGCAATCGCGCCGCAGAACTCGTTGCCGTGCGTGAGCGCCTGCACCATCACGTTCGGCCCGGGCTTGCCGGAATCGAGCACGTGCACGTAGTCCGACGCCGGTGTTGCCGTTCCTGTAGGGCGCAATGTCCGGCGGCGAGAGTTCAATCGGGTGTATTCAAATCGAAACTTCTTTATTTCCGTCAAGAGCGATTGACAAGATTCTTCTGCAAGGCCGCAAAGCCCGCCGTCTTCTGCAGCGTCTGCCTCGTCCATGTACAGGCGCTTGTTGATCTCGATCTGCAGGCTGTGGCGGCCGCGCCTTCGGGTCCGAGTAGGCGCGCACCAGCTCCACGCCCTTGTACGGGTCGTTGACCTTGACGCTGGTAGCCCATGGCCCGACGAGCGCGGCGCGCACGAACTCGGTGAAGCGCGGGCTCGCAGCTCGTGCCGTCGCGGTCGCCGAGCACGAAGTCGGCGCGCACGCTGCCCTCGCCGTCGTCGCTCTGCTTGCCGGCCGACCGCGCGCATCGAGTGGCAGTTGATGTGGTAGACGCGGCCGAAGCGCGCGATGGGTCTCGTCCAGCAGGTCTTTGAATGCTCTCGTGGTACGGAGCGTGAAAGCCCTGGATGCGCTCTGCACGACTTTTCAGCGCTCAACTTGCGTCGCATAAATCGGCCGGCCGTCCTCCAGCGTGCGCCAGATGAGCGCCTTGCCGACCTTCGCCTTGCCGCTCGGCCGGTACTTCGCCCGGCCAGCTGCCCTCGATCAGGTCGAGGTCGACGTCGCCCGGCGTGCCGGTTCGGATCAGGTAGGTGCGCGGCCAGAGCGCGGCCAGCAGCGGCACGCCGAGTTCGGCCGCGCCGGCATAGAGCTCGTCGACGTAGCAGTCCTCGCCCTCGCGCAGCTCGGCTTCGCTCGACCACGGCGCCGAAGTCGTCCGGGAACGCATCGGACCCGAATGCGGCGAATCGCAGCACCAGTGGAAACGCAGCGCCCGGCGGGGCCCGCGCTGACTCCTGACCGAGCGCATTCATTTCGGCGCCCACCAGGTCAGCAGCCAGTAGTGCTGGAGCAGGTCCACGTGCGCGCCCCAGTCCGTGCCGCGAGACGCCTGATCAGCTCGCCTCGTCCGGAAAATTCTTCAGCACTTCGTGTGCTGCTGCCGTCGTCGAGCTTGCGCAGCCTGGTAGCTGTTGCCCTGCGCGTCGCGCCGCGACACCGGGGTGCTCGATCCTTCGACGTAGCGGTTGTCCAGGAAGGCGCGAGCGCCCGGCGCCACGGTGTTTATCTGTTTGAAGAAATATCATCAAGATCCATCCAGCTTTCCAGCGGCACGTGCGACCACCAGAATCCCGCGAACAGGCCGTCATGGACTGCGCCCGAGGTCCGGAATCTCGTAGACGCTGCCGCGCTCGAACGTGACCTTGGCCGGCGTTCGGCTTCGTACGCGCGATCTCCAGCGACTCTCCTCGTTCAGGTCGATCGCCGTGACCTGCTGCGGCCTTCGCCGCGATCACGTCCGTCCAGTAACCCGTGCCGCAGGCGAGCTCGAGCACGCTCTTCCCCGTCGAAAATCTTGCGCGACGCGCGCTCGCAGCGCCGCAGATCGGCCTGGCGCTCGGGCTTGGCGTAGATGCGCTCGTACTCGGCGGCGCGCTTGGCGTAGTAGTCGGCGAGCTTATCCATGGTCGTCGTTCAGGTGGCAGGCGGAGAGTCGCCCGTGGCGAAATTTTACGCAGCGCCAGGCACTTCGACGCGCAGCGGTCCATCGCATGCGGGCAGCGCGGATGGAAGTGGCAGCCCGGCGGCGGCGCGAGCGGCGATGGAATCTCGCCCTTGATCGGCACGAATCCGCGGCGCTGGCGATCCAGGCGCGGCACCTCCGGCCAGCAGCGCCTGCGTGTAGGGATGGTTCGGCGCGGCGAAGAGTTCGGCGGCCGGCGCGCTCTCGACGACGCGGCCCGAGGTACATCACCGACGACGCGCTGCGCGAGGTGCGCGCACCACGCCCAGATCGTGGCTGATGAACAGGTAGGTGAGGCCGAGAGCGCTCGCGCAGGTCCATGAACAGGTTCAGCACCTGCGCCTGGATCGAGACGTCCAGCGCGCGCCACCGCCTCGTCGCAGACCAGGAACTCGGGCTTCACCGCGAGCGCGCGGGCGATGCCGATGCGCGCCGCTGGCCGCCGGAGAACTGGTGCGGGTAGCGCCTGCGGTACGAGGGATCGAGGCCGACGCTGCTCCAGCAGTCCGCTCACATAGTCATTTATTTCGGATCTTCGAAACCAACCCGTGCACCACCGGAGCTTCACCGACGATCTCCCTCGACCCGCATGCGCGGATTGAGCGAAGCGAACGGGTCCTGGAAAATCATCTGCGGCCGTTGCGTGCCGGCCGGCGGCCTGGCCCTTGTAGCAGCACTCTGTACCCTCGCTCGGGTTCGATGAGGCCGCAGGCGAGCCGGCCAACCGTGGACTTGCCGCAGCCGGACTCGCCGACCAGGCCGACCACCTCGCCCTGTGGCGACCGTGAAGCTCACGCCATCCACCGCGTGCACCGTGTGCTCCGAGACCCTCGCGCCCAGCGCGCGCGCGAGTTTCTCCACGGCATCCAGCCGCTTGGAAAAACGCTTCGATGAGGTTCTCGAGCGCTAGCACAGCGGGTGGTGGCAGCGGACGTTGTCCTGTAACTCCGGAATCGACAGGCAATCTGCATCCGCGCGGCCGCAACGCTCGCGGAAAGCGCATCCTTGCGGCGAAGTGCGCGAGCGAAGGCGTCATGCCGGGAATCTGCCGCAGGCGCTGCGCGGCCGTCGTTGTTGGCCGGCACCGAATCGAGCAGGCCCGCGCGTATACGGATGGCGCGGCGCGTCCAGCACCTCCTCGGCGCTGCCCTGTTCGACGATGCGGCCGGCGTACATCACCGCGACGCGATCGGCGAGGCCCGCGACCACCGACAGGTCGTGCGTGATCCAGATCAGCGCGGCGCCGGTTTCGCGCACCAGGCGCTGCATCTCGTACAGGATCTGGCCCTGCACGGTGACGTCGAGCGCGGTGGTCGGCTCGTCGGCGATGATCAGCGCCGGGCCGGTGCAGCAGCGCGATCGCGATCGCCACGCGCTGGCGCATGCCGCCGGAGAACTCGTGCGGGTAGTGCTTCAGCCTGCGCTCGGCGAGGCGATGCCGACCAGGTCCGAGGTTCTCGAGGCAGATTTTTCTGGCGCTTTGCCCGATCGAAGCGATTCGTGCGCGAAAACCGTCTCCATCATCTGCGTTTCGATGGACAGCACCGGGTTGAGCGTCATCATCGGATCCTGGAAGATCATCGCGATGCGCTTGCCGCGCAGCTGGCGCATCTCGCTCGCTCCGGGCAGGCCGACGAGCTCCCGGCCGTCGAAGCGCACGCTGCCCGCAGGCGATCCGCCCGGGCGGATCGACCAGGCCGATGCATCGAGTAGCCGAGCACGGACTTGCCCGGAGCCGGATTCGCCGACCACGCCCGAGCACCTCGCCGCGATTCAACGCTGAAGCGACACGCCGTTGACCGCCTCGCAGCACGCCCGTCGCGCGTGGCGAACTCGGTGACCAGGTCGCCGACCTCGAGCACCGGTCAGGCACGGGCAGAGCCGCGGATTGAGCTGGTCGCGCAGCTGGTCGCCCACCAGGTTGATGGCGAGGATGGTGAGCGAGCAGCGCCACGCCCGGGATACATGCTGATCCAGTACTTGCCCGACAGCAGGTACTCGTAGCCGTTGGCGATCAGCAAGCCGAGCGAAGGCTCGGTGGTCGGCAGGCCGAGGCCGAGGAAGGACAGCGTGGCTTCCAGCGCGATGGCGTGCGCCACCTGCACGGTGCCGACGACGATCAGCGGCGGCAGCGCGTTCGGCAGCAGGTGCGCGGAGCACGATGCGCGCGCGCGCCAGCGCCCAGGCCGCGCGCGGCCTCGATGTATTCCTTGCCGCGCTCCGACCAGCGCCGCCGCAGCGCGCGGTGCGCGCGTAGTAGGCCCACTGCACGCAGACCAGCGCGATGATGATCTTGTCCACGCCCTTGCCCGAGCACCGCGATCAGGATCAGCGCCACCAGGATCGCCGGAAAGCCGAGCTGGATGTCCACCACGCGCATGAGGAACGCTCTCGAAGCGCCGCCGACGTAGGCGGCGAGCACGCCCGAGCAGCCCGCCCAGCGTGAGCGCGATGAGGCCGCTCACCACGCCCACCAGCAGCGACTGACGCGCAGGCCGTAGAAAATCGCCGACAGCATGTCCCGCGCCCTGCCCGTCGGTGCCCAGCAAGTACTTGCCGCCGGGTTCCAGGCGCGAATCCATGAGGTCCAGCTTGGCGAGGTCGTAGGGATTCTGCGGCGAGATCCACGGCGCAGAATCGCGATGAAGACGACGACGCTCAGCAACCCAACCCGAACAGCGCGAGGCGGGAAGCAAGAAATTCAGACGACAAAACGGCGAAATGGCGTCTTTCTGTCGCCTTCATCTTTGCTCTCCGCGATGCGCACGCGCGGGTCGAGCGCCGAGTACAGCAGGTCCGACCACCAGGTTGATCATGATGAACATGAACACCGACCACCAGCAGGTAGGCCACGACCACCGGCCGGTCGAGCTGGAAGATGGAGTCGATCACCAGCTTGCCCATGCCGGGCCAGGCGAAGATGGATTCGGTGACGATGGCGAAGGCGATCACCGAGCCCAGCTCCAGGCCGATCACCGTCACCAGCGGGATCAGGATGTTCTTCAGCAGGTGCACGCCGATGACGCGCGCGCGCGGCAGGCCCTTGGCGCGCGCGAAGCGGATGTAGTCGAGCAGCGCCTGCTCGCGCACCTGCGCGCGCGTCAGGCGGATGATGCAGCGAGAGCTTGAACAGCGCCAGGTTGAGGGACGGGCAGGAAAGCGTATTTCAGCCCTTCGAGGCGCAGTATGGATATCTGCAATGCCGAAAATGTCTTGCGGTCGGCCCCTGCCCGTCGACGGCAGCCAGCCCAGCTGCACCGCGAACACCATGATCAGCAGCAGGCCGACCCAGAAGGTCGGCAGCGAGAAGCCGAGGATGGAGCCGGCCATGATGGCCTTGCTGGAGATTCCTGTCCGGAAACAAACCCGCATACAGCCCGAGCGGGATGCCCAGCCCCACCGACATCAGCATGGCGAGGAAGCGCGAGCTCGAGGGTCGCCGGCATGCGCTCGAGGATCACCTCCAGCGCCGGCCTGCCGAACACGAAGGACTTGCCAAGGTCGCCGGCCGAGCGCGCTCTTGAGGAAGATGCCGTACTGCTCCAGCACCGGCTGGTCAGGCCGAAGCGCCGCAGCGCTGCGCGCGCGCTTCTCGCCTCTGGTCGGCCGCCGGGTTGACGAGGAATCTCGATCGGGTCGCCGACCAGGTAGAGCCCGCCGAACACCAGCGCCGGAGGTGACGAACAGCACCAGCAGCGTCTGCGCCAGGCGGCGCAGGATGTAGAACCGTCATGGCTTACTTGCCGGCTTCACCTCGAACGCGAGGGTGTACTGGTCGGCACGCGCGCCTGTACGATAGGCCCTTTGCATGCGCCCAGGTGCTGACCTCGTAGTGCAGCGGCATGAGCCCATGCAGCTCGCCCACCGCCTTTCTCGCTGGCCGCGGCGAGCATCAGGCCGCGCTTGGTATCGTCGATGGTCGTGAGGGCGGTGCCGAGCAGCGCGTCCACGCCGGCGTCGGAGAAGCGGCCGCTGGTTGGCAGGTGCCGCATGCCTGCAGCGGCATCGAAGGTGGCGAGCAGCGAGCGCAGCGACGAGGCTGTTCTCGCCCGTCTCGGCGCCCCAGCCGGCGAGCAGCAGCGAGAATTCGAGCTTCGAGCCGCGCGAGAAGAACACCGCCGAAGGCATCGCGTCTCGACCTTGGTCGGGAATGCCGCCGCGCGTCAGGAACTGCGCGACCGCCTGCGCGCATTCTCTCGTCGTTGATGTAGCGGTTGTTCGGCGTGTGCAGCGTGCAGCGCCGAAGCCGTTCGGATAGCCGGCTTCCGCGAGCAGCTTCTTCGCGCCCTCGGGATCGTACTTTTCGGGCTTGAGCCGCTTGCTGGTGCCGAAGAAGGTCTCCGGCAGCAGCTGGCCCGCGGGTTGCGCCTGCCCTTCCATGATGCGCGACACGATGGCGTCGCGGTCGATCATCTTCGAGATCCGCCTTGCGCACGCGCGGGTCGCGCAGCGGGTTCGCCTCCAGCGGCTTGCCGCGCCGCGTCGGTGACGAAGGGCGAGTTGCTTCTCGCGCCCCGAATCGAGGTGCAGGTAGATGACGCGGTTCGAGACCGCTGGAGGCGAGCGTGACGCGCGGCAGTCCTTCTTCAGCTGCTCGATGTCGGCGGTGGGCACGCCCTCGATCATCTGCACGTCGCCGGCGGCAAGCGCGGCGACGCGCGCCGCCGAATTGGAGATCATGCGGTAGCGCACCTTGGCGAACGCGGGCTTCTGGCCCCAGTACTTGTCGTTCGACCGCCATCACCACGCGGTCGCCCGACACGTACTCGACGAACTTGTAGGGCCCGGTGCCGATCATCGCCTTGCCGGAATTGAAGTCCTCGGTGCTCGTCGCCTCGGCCACTTTCTTCGGCAGGATCTGGATGCCCGCGAGGTCGTTCGGCAGCAGCGGGTACGGCTGCGCGTCTTCAGGCATCAGCGTGTACTGGCATCGACCGCCATCGACGTCATCGATCGGCCGCGTGTAGATGCCGAGCGAGCGACAGGGCTGTTCGGCACGTTGGGCACGCGGCTTGAGCGTGGCGATCACGTCCTCGGCGGTGAACGTGCGAACCGTCGTGCCAGCGACGTTCCTGCGCAGCTTTGACTTTCCCAGGTGGTGCCGTCGATGGCGCGCCAGCTGCCGGCCAGGCCGGGCTTGAGCGCCTGCTGATCGTCCTGGTGCACCAGAGTCTCGAAATGTGTCGGCGATGGAATTGTTGGGCGTCAGGTTGTGGAAAGTGCGGGTCCATCGTCGTCACCGGCGTGACAGTCCGATCGAGAGTTCCTGCGCCGTAGCGGACGAGGGAGACGAAGCGAGACGAGCGCGACCAGCGCGGCGAGAGATTTCTTCATGCAGAACCTCGGAAATGAGCGTAGAGGATAGCTTACCCGTCCACGCTTGCCATGTTCAGAATAGAATTCGGCGCATGCCAGCCGGACTGATCACGGGTCTTCGTGGCGTCGACCTCGGGGTGCCTGACGTCGCCGCGCAGCGCGCGCTTCTACACCGACGTCTGGCGCCTGTCGGTGGCCGCGGAGCGCAACGGCTCGGTCTACCTGCGCGGCAGCGGCGCCTATCACCACATCTCTTGCGCTGCATCCGCGCGCCGAGAGCCGCGCCTGCTGTGCATCAATCTCGCCGCGGCGGATCGCGCGGCCGTCGACAGCTTGCACGCGCGCGTCGCAGGCGGCGGGCGCGCCGCAGATCGAGCGCGCCGGCGCCGATCGACCGAGCCCGGCGGCGGCTACGGCTTCGCGCTTCGCGGACCCGCAAGGCCGCGTCGCGCGCGTGATCGCGGACGATGCGCGCCATGCGCGACGCGCGCAGCCGAGCCCGATCACCGCCGGAAGATCACGCACGCTGGTGCTCAACACGCCGCGCCAGGAAGACCGCCGCCGCCTTCTGGGTCAAGGCGCTCGGCTTCCAGGTCAGCGACCGCTCGCTGCTCACCTTCATCCGCTGCAATCGCGACCACCACAGCATCGCGTTCCACGCCTGGCGAGCAGTCCACGCCTGCACCACATCGCCTTCGAGATGGACGGCATCGACTCGGTGATGCGGCGGCGCCGGCCGCATGCGCGACGCCGGCCATCCGATCGAATGGGGCCTCGGCCGCCACGGGCCGGGCAACAACGTGTTTCGCCTACTTCGTCGGCCCCGACGATTTCGTCATCGAATACACCGCCGAAATCGAGCAAGTGGACGACAACCACCGCGTGCGCGAGCCCGGGAATGGGCCTACCCGCCCGGGCACAGCGATCTGTGGGGCGCCACCGCTCCGCCCAGCGAGCGCATGAAGGCCGCGCAGAAGAAAATCGCTTTCGCCGCCGGGCTGTTCCGCCCATAAAATGATGAGGCTTCAGGGACAGTCGCGACAAGATGGCTGAGGAACTCAAGCAGACGTTCGATCCGACGCGACCGTGGCGCAGCCCGGTGCAGCTGCTGGCTCCGATCCGGAGGCTGACCGTGATCGCTGACGGGCCGATGCGTCGACCCGAAGCCGACGATCCAGGCCGACGCTCAACAGGCTCCGCAGGGCGATCCGGAGGTGACCGACCGGCGCCCGGTGTTCGATCCTGACGCGACGGACCGGCGACGCCGGCCTCGATCCGGACGCCACGGTGCGCGGTGTCTCGCCAGCTCGGCAAAGTGCGCGCAACCCGTTCGCGCCGAAATCGCCGCCGGAGACCATCCAGGCGAACCTGTCCTGCGCTGGGCGGCGTGAACCCGCTGGTCGCGATGGCGAACCCGATCCTCGCCGCCGTGCCGCAGATCCGCCGCACGCTCAGGCACCCTGACCCGCCGGCGCTGCCCGGCCAGCCTGCGCGACCAGATCGAGTCCCTGAGACTCAGCGCGCGTTAGCGCCGAGGTCTCCGACGACACGCGTCAGCGCCGCGGTGTACGCGCTTTGCGCTCTGCTCGACGAATCGGCCGCGGCCACGCCCTGGGGCCAGAACTGGATCGAGCAACGGCTCTGCTGCAAGGCGATGCGCGGCGAGTCCGGCGGCGGCGAAGGCTTCTTCACGCAGCTTCGAGCAGGATCTCGCCGCCAGAGTCCGAGCAAGAACGCCGACCTGCTCGAATTCTTCTGACGTCTGCCTCGCGCTCGGCTTCGAGGGCCGCTACCGCGGCGCCGACGGCGACCGCCACGGGCGCTGCACGCAGGTCCAAGGAACAGGCTCTACGCGACTGATCGCGCGCCGGCGCCCGCGCCCGGAGCGCAGCTTCGGAACACTGGCGCAGCGCCCGCCGCGCAGGCGGCGGCCGACGCCGGCACCGCAGACCGCTGCGCGCGCCAATGTCCGCGCGCGGCCAGCCGCCGAGCCGCGGCCGCGACGCCGAGCGACACGATGCCGCCGCCGGCCGAGCCGCGTCCGTGCTGGCGCGCGCTGCCGCGGCGCGCGATCTGGAGCGCCGTCGCCGGCATCGTCGGCGTCATCGATCGTGTTCTACGCTGGCAGCGCTGCGCCTGCTGGACGACGAACGACCGCGCTCACCTGCGATGGCGCAAAGCCCGGTGCGCGACGGGCAAGCCGCGTCCACGCCGCGCCTACGCCCGCGCCACGTCCTGCGCAGTCGGCGCTGGCGGCTGAGCCAAGAGCACTGGAAGGCGTGCCGGTGACGGTCAGCGGAGGGCGCCGGCGCATCACGCTCGCGCTGCGCGATGACCGCCAGTTCTGCGTCGGGCGGCGATCGCGGCCGGCGGCCGAGTTGCGCGCGCGCTGCTGCAGAAAGATCGCCGCGGCGCTCGACGCGAACTGCCCGGCGCGATCGTCGTCGTCGGGCACGCCGATGCCACGCCGCCCGGCAGCGCTACGCACTCGAACGCCGAGCTGTCCGCGGCGCGCGCGCGCGCGCGGTGCGCGGCTCGATGGCGCCAAAGCTGGCCGACCCGAAGCGGCTCGACCGAAGGCCGGGGCGATGCCGAACCGGTGCGCCGAACGACAGCGATACGCGGAACCGCGCGAAGAACCGCCGCGTGGCGATCGTGCTGGAAGCCGGCGAACCATGAGCGGATAGACGCCGACGTCATGACACCATCCTCGACCGGCTTGCCGTGTCAGCATCCGGCACCGATGCGCGACCGACGAGCGCGTTGCGAAGGAACTGGAATCCATCCGCGCGCGCTTCAAGCAGGCGGCCGAAGATCTCGACGGCGCGCGCTTCGCCTCGCCGGACGGCAAGGGCGCGAGGTGGAGGAACTGCCCTGGTACGTGATGATCGGCGCGCCCGGATCGGACAAGACCACCGCGCTGCATCAATCTCCGTGGCTGCGCTCCCGCTCTACGCCGGGAACAGCGACGCCCTCGGTCCCGGGCGTGGGCGGCACGCGCAACTGCGACTGGTGGTTCACCGACGAGGCGGTGCTGCTCGACACCGCCGGCCGCTACACGACGCAGGAGCAGCGACCGCAAGGCCGACGCCGCGGCCTGGCAGGGCTTCCTCGCGCTGCTGAAGCAGGCTCGCCCGCAGCGGCCGCTGAACGGCGCGCTGGTGACCGTCAGCGTGATGGACCTGCTGCTCTGGAGCCAAGGCCGAGCGCTCCAGGTTCGCGACGCACGTGCGCATGCGCATCTCGGAGATGTACGCCGCGCTGGAAGCGCGCTTCCCGGTCTACGTGCTGGTCACCAAGGTGGACATGCTGCGCCGGCTTCACCGAGTTCTTCGGCGACCTCGACATGACCGGCCGCGCCCAGGTCTGGGGCACGACCTTTCCGATGGACATCGACCCGGCGCTGATCGCCGAGCCCTACGCGCAGGATTTCACGCGCGCTCGAAGAGCGCCTGGGCGCCGAGATGCTGGCGCGGCTGCACGAGGAGCGCGACCTGCAGCGGCGCGCCGCGATCTACCGCTTCCCGCAGCAGTTCCACGCCATGGGGCCGCTGGTCGGCGAATTCCTCGCGCAGGCCTTCGGCACGCAGGTGAACCACAAGCCGCTGCAGCTGCGCGGCGTCTACTTCACCAGCGGCACGCAGGAGGGCAATCCGATCGACCGCGTGCTGGCGACGCCTGGCGCGCACCTTCAAGCTGGAGCGCGGCGCGCTCGGCGCGGCATGGGCGGCACCGGCAAGAGTTTCTTCCTCACGCGCACTGCTGCGCGAGGTGGTGTTCTCCGGAGCAGGACTCGACGAGCTGGAACCGCCGTGCGCTACCAGCGAGCGGACGGCGCCAGCGCCTACTCCGCCTCTTCGATCCAGGCCATCTGGATCGCTTCCGAGGATTTTCTCGCCGCTGCGCTTCGGATCGTCGTCGAAGCCCGGCAGCGCCAGCACCCAGTTGCGCAGGTCGACGAAGTTGATCGCCTTCGGGTCCTGGTCCGGAAACTTCTCCAGCAGCGCGATGGCGATATCGCGCGAATCGGTCCACTTCATTTCTTTCCGCCTCCCTCGCGCTCGTAGTTGATGGTGTATTTCGGGATCTCGATCACGAGGTCCGTCCTGTCATGCGCGCCTGGCAGGACAGCCGCGAGGTCGCCTCCAGCCCCCAGGCCTTGTCGAGCAGGTCCTCTTCCTTCTCCTCCGCCGGCTCGAGCGAGTCGAAGCCCTCGCGCAGCATCACATGGCAGGTGGTGCAGGCGCAGGACTTCTCGCAGGCGTGCTCGATCTCGATGCCGTGCGCGAGCAGCAGTGTCGCAGAGCGTTTCGCCCGCGGGCGCCTCGAACTCGGCGCCCTGCGGGGCACAGCGTCGGCGATGCGGCAGGACCTTCAGCTTAGGCATCGAGGCTCGCCGATGCGCTTGCCGGCCAGCGCGCGGCGCACGCCCGCGTTCATGCGGCGCGCGGCGAACTCCTCGGTGGCGCGGTTGAGCGCGTCGCTGCGCGACCTTGATCGCGCGCGGGATCGGTGGTGGCGAGCGCTCTCCAGGTTTGCGATCTGTCTGCTCGATCTCTCTCACTCTCTTCGGCGTTCAAAAGCGAACCGTCTTCGAGCAAGCGCCGCTTCTGGTCGCATCGAGCAGCCGCTGCGCATCGACGCGGTGCTCGTTGAGCGCGCGCGCGTGCATGTCCTCCCTTCGCGTGCTCGAAGGAATCGCGCAGCATGCGCTCGATGTCGGCGTCGCCGAGGCCGTAGGAAGGCTTCACCGTCACCGAGGCCTCGACGCCGGTGGTCTTCTCTGCGCCGACACGGACAGCAGGCCGTCGGCGTCCACCTGGAAGGTCACGCGCACCCGCGCCCGCGCCCGCGCACCATCGGCGGAATGCCCTTCAGCTCGAAGCGCGCCAGCGAGCGGCAGTCGGCGACCAGCTCGCGCTCGCCCTGCACCACGTGGAAGCTCATGCCGGTCTGGCCGTCCTTGAAGGTGGTGAACTCCTGCGCCTTGGCGCAGGGAATGGTGGTGTTGCGCGGCACGATGCGCTCGGCGAGGCCGCCCATGGTCTCGATGCCGAGCGACAGCGGGATCACGTCGAGCAGCAGCCAGTCGCTCGCCCGTGCGGCTTGTTGCCGGCGAGCACGTTGGCCTGCATCGCCGCGCCCAGCGCAACCACCTTGTCCGGGTCGAGGTTGTTGAGCGGATCGCGGCGGAAGAACTCCGCCGCCGCGCGCTGGATCTGCGGCATGCGCGTCGCGCCGCCGACCATCACCACGCCCTTGACCTCCTCCGACCGCCAGGCCCGCGTCGCGCAGCGCCTTGCGCGCCGGCGCCGAGCGTCTTCTGCACCAGGTGCTGCGGTGATGCGGCAGAAGGTTTCGGTGTCCAGCGTCGACGTCGACGAACTCGCCGCTGACGAAAGCCTGGCGCTGATGCGCGCCTCGGCGTGGCCGGTCAGGTACTCCTTGGCCTCGCGCGCCTTGACCAGCAGCAGGCGCATGTCGCGCGGCGCGAGCGGCGCGAGCTTCGCCTCCTCGACGATCCAGCAGAACACGCGCTGGTCCCAGTCGTCGCCGCCGAGCGCGGCGTCGCCGTTGGTCGCGATCACCTCGAACACGCCCTTCGAGAGCTTGAGGATCGAGATGTCGAAAGTGCCGCCGCCGAGGTCGAACACCGCGTAGGTGCCCTCGGCGGCGTTGTCCAGCGCCGTAGGCGATCGCCGCCGCGGTCGGCTCGTTCAGCAGGCGCAGCACGTTGAGGCCCGCGAGCTTCGCCGCGTCCTTGGTCGCCTGGCGCTGCGCGTCGTCGAAATAGGCGGGCACGGTGATCACGGCGCCCGTGAGGCCGCCGTTGCAGGGACTTCTCCGCCCTCGCGCGCAGTACCTTGCAGGATTTCCGCGGAGACCTCGACCGGGCTCTTCATGCCGGCGACGGTGCGCAGCTGCACCATGCCGGGCGCGTCGACGAAGTCGTACGGGGCGTTCTCGGCGTGCGCGACGTCCTTCAGGCCGCGCCCCATGTAGCGCTTCACCGAGGCGATCGCTGTTCTTCGGATCCTCCGCCTGGCTGCGCCTGCGCGGCGTAGCCGACTTCGACCTTGCCGTCGCGGCAGGTAGCGCACGATCGAGGGCAGCAGCGGCGCGGCCCTGCGCGTCCGGCAGCACCGTCGCCGACGCCGCTGCGCACGGTGGCGACCAGCGAGTTGGTGGTGCCGAGGTCGATGCCGACCGCGAGGCGCTGCTGGTGCGGCTCCGGGCGACTGGCCCGGCTCGGAGATCTGGAACAGCGCCATCAGACTCAGAGCCTCGTAGGCGGCGTCGATTTCCTCGCCGAAGCGTCTCCAGGAACATGAGCTTTCTCACGAGATCCGACGCCGCGCTGTAATCATGCCTGCATCGATGCATTCGGCAATTTGCACTTTCGATTTCGAGCTTTGAACGGCGAAAGATCCTTCGCAAAGCAGTCCAGAGTGCCGGCATCTCTTGCGCCTGCTTCCAGCTTCTCGCGCAATTCCATCTGCTCGCATCAGGAACTCCCGCGGCATCGCGGTGTTGGTCTCGAAAGCCGACGTCCACGCCGTTCAGCTCGAGCAGGTACTTCGCGCGCTGCACCGGGCTCTTCAGCGTGCGGTAGGCCTCGTTCACCCGGGTGGTCATCTGCATGGAGGCGCGCCGCTCGGCGTCGCCGGCGTGCGCAAAGCGGTCGGGATGCACTTGCGACTGGATGTCACGGTAGGCGCGGTCTCGAGGCGCGCGACGTCCAGCGCGAAAGCCGGCACGAGTCCGAACAGCTCGAAGTGGCTAGACGTTAAAGCTTTCGCCGCAGCCGCACTCGTCCTTGACATTGGGGTTGTTGAACTTGAAGCCTTCGTTCAAGCCCTCTCGCGGGCAAAGTCGAGCTGGGTGCCGTCCAGGTAGCGGCAGGCTCTTCGGGTCGATCACCACCTTGACGCCGTGGCTCTCGAACTGCGACGTCGTCCGGGTTGACCGCGTCGGCGTACTCGAGCTTGTAGGCCATGCCCGGAGCAGCCGGTGGTGCGCACGCCCAGGCGCAGCGCCACGCCCTTGCCGCGCTTGGCGAGGAAGTTCTGGACGTGCGTCGCGGCTTTTTCGGTGAGCGTGACGGCCATGCGTTACTGGTGTCTTCTTCTTGTAGTCCTCGACCGCGGCCTTGATCGCGTCCTCGGCGAGGATCGAGCAGTGGATCTTCACCGGCGGCAGCGACAGCTCCGCGGCGATCTGCGTGTTCTTGATGCCGGCGGCCTCGTCCAGCTTCTTGCCCTTCACCCATTCGGTGACCAGCGAGGACGAGGCGATCGCCGAGCCGCAGCCGTAGGTCTTGAAGCGCGCGTCCTCGATGATGCCGTCCTTGTTGACCTTGATCTGCAGCTTCATCACGTCGCCGCAGGCCGGCGCGCCGACCATGCCGGTGCCGACCGAGTCGTCGCCCTTGTCGAAGGAACCGACGTTCCTCGGGTTTTCGTAGTGATCGAGGACTTTGTCGCTGTAGGCCATGACTGCTCCGTTCTGCTCAGTGCGCGGCCCACTGGACCGTGCTCAGATCGATGCCTTCCTTGTGCATCTCCCAGAGCGGCGAGAGGTCGCGCAGCTTCGCGACCTTGCGTCTTGAGGTGGTTCACCGTGTAGTCCACTTCTTCCTGCGTCGTGAAGCGCCCGAGCGTGAAGCGGATCGAGCTGTGCGCGAGCTCGTCCGAGCGCCCCAGGGCGCGCAGCACGTAGGAGGGTTCGAGCGAGGCCGAGGTGCAGGCCGAGCCCGAGGACACCGCGATGTCCTTGACCGCCATGATCAGCGACTCGCCCTCGACGAAATTGAAGCTGAGGTTCAGGTTGTGCGGCACGCGCGCGCTCGAGGTCGCCGTTGACGAACACCTCTTCCATCTGCTGCATGCCGGCGAGCAGCTTGTCGCGCATCGCGCGGACGCGTCTCGCGCTCGGCCGCCATTTCCAGCTTCGCCAGGCGGTAGGCCTCGCCCATGCCGACGATCTGGTGCGAGGCCAGCGTGCCCGAGCGAAAACCGCGCTCGTGGCCGCCGCCGTGCATCTGCGCTTCCAGCCGCACGCGCGGCTTGCGGCGCACGAACAGCGCGCCGATGCCCTTCGGGCCGTAGGTCTTGTGCGCCGAGAAGCGACATCAGGTCCACCTTCAGCGCCTGCAGGTCGATGTCGCACTTGCCGGTGGCCTGCGCCGAATCGACGTGGAACAGGATGCCGCGCTTGCGGCACAGTTCGCCGATCGCCGGGATGTCCTGGATGACGCCGATCTCGTTGTTCACGTACATCACCGACACCAGGATCGTGTCCTTGCGCAGCGCGGCTCTCGAGCTGGTTCAGGTCGAGCAGGCCGTTCGGCTGCACTTCGAGGTAGGTCACCTCGAAGCCGCGCCGCTCGAGCTCGCGCATGCGTGTCCAGCGTCGCCTTGTGCTCGGTCTTGACCGTGACCAGGTGCTTGCCCTTGGTCTTGTAGAACTCCGCCGCGCCCTTGAGCGCGAGGTTGATCGACTCGGTCGCGCCCGAGGTCCAGACCAGTTCCTTCGGCGTCGCAGCGCACCAGCGCGGCGACGTGCTCGCGCGCCTCCTCGACCGCCTCCTCGGCCTTCCAGCCGCAGCGCGTGCGAGCGGCTCGCCGGATTGCCGAAATGCTCGGTCAGGAACGGGATCATCTTCTGCGCCACGCGCGGATCGACCGGCGTGGTCGCGGAATAATCCAGGTAGATGGGGTACTTCATGCTCACGCGGCGACCTTCTCCGGCGCCTGTCTCGCGTTGCCGTGCCGCGGAAATCGCTTGATCACCTGCACCTGCTTGCCCTGCTGGTGCGAGACCACGTCGGCGAGCGAGACCGAGCTCGAGGTAGTCGTTCATCTTCTCGTTCAGCGTCGCCCACAGGTCGTGCGTGACGCAGCGCCGGTCGTCGTTGCAGTTTTCCTTGCCGGCGCACTGCGTGGCGTCGATCGGCTCGTCCACCGCGCTGATGATCTCCGCCACCGTGATGTCGGCGATCGGCCTGGCGAGGCTAGTAGCCGCCGCCCGGGCCGCGCACGCTGTTCACCAGCTTGCGCGCGGCGCAGCTTGCCGAACAGCTGCTCCAGGTAGGACAGCGAAATGTGCTGGCGCTCGCTGATCGCGGCCAGCGTCACCGGTCCGCGCGTCTGGCGCATCGAAGATCCACCATCGCGGTCACCGCGAACCTGCCTTTGGTCGTGAGTCTCATGGTTTGTGCCGTTCTAATACCCGATAAAGTTGCTCAAGTATACCAAATCCCGAGCGATTTTGTCAGGTATATTGTACCTTTAATAATCAACTACTTGATAGCCCTAAGGGCATCGGATTTGGAGCGCTCGGCCGCCTGCTCAGGCGGCGCATTTTCTCGGTCAGGGCCGAGACCGTCTGCTCCAGTTCCTGGGCGTGGTCGACGAGCGATTGCAGCGTCTTCGGCGTACGGGTCTTCCTGGTTCGGCGCCACGCCGTAGGCGGCGAAACTGCGCCTTGTCCTCTTTCTTCGACGCTCTCTTCCACGATGCGGCCCGGAATCGCCGACGACCGTCGCGCCCGGCCGGCACTTCCTTCAGCACCACCGCATTCGAGCCGACCTTCGCGCCGTCGCCGACGGTGAAGCCGCCGAGCACCTTGGCGCCGGCGCTCACCACCACGCCCTTGCCGAGCGTCGGATGGCGCTTGGTGCCGCGATAGAGCGACGTGCCGCCCAGCGTCACGCCCTGGTAGATGGTGCAGTCGTCGCCGATCTCGGCGGTCTCGCCGACCACCACGCCCATGCCGTGGTCGATGAAGACGCGCCGGCCGATCTTCCGCGCCCGGATGGATCTCGATGCCGGTGAGCCAGCGCCAAGGTGCGAGGTGAAGCGCCCAGCCAGCGCAGGCCGTGCGTCCAGAACCAGTGCGCGAGGCGATGGATCCAGATGGCGTGCAGGCCCGGGTAGCAGGTCAGCACTTCCCAGAGTCGAGCGCGCAGCCGGATCGCGCTCGAACACGCTGGCGATGTCTTCACGTAGCTGCCTGAACATGAACGGCATTTTAAGGTGTCCGACTAAAACTCTCAACTATTTGGATTTGCCTTCAGCAAGGCCTTCAGGGCCTATCTCCCGCTCCGTCAACGTCGTCGTGTGTGTAGTAGGCGATTCCGCCCGCAGCCGCGAGTGCCGCCGCGCGCACGTTTAGCGGGAGAGTCGCGTCGTCGACGGGTGCTTTTTCGAGCCAGTCTGCGGCATCGCGATACTGCGCCCTGTTCAGCCAGAACCGCCAGAGGGCCGCCCGAGACGGAGCGCACCTTCGTGCGCCGGCCGTCCTCGACGACAGCCCGTCGAGCGCAGCGCAGCTCGGCAGCTCCCGCTCGAGCGGAGCAGGGACTTCGGCGCTGAGGTCACGCGTCCCCGACAGCCGCTCACGCGCGTCGAGTTCCTCCGCGACGCGCGACGAAGTAGTCGTCGTGGCGACGACGCGGCGATGACGCACCCGGACGAGATCGTGCAGCTTCTCCAGCGCGAACTCCCTGATCGTCGCCAAGCATGAAGAAGCGCCCGTCCTCGCCCCGTGCCGGAGCGAGGCTCTTCTCCACCAGTGACTGCAAGACGTCGAGCTCGGCGGAACAGACGGCTTCCGCCGCCTCGAGCTGCGAAGCTCCCGGCGAACACGGCCAGTTGTGCAAACAATCGCTGTTCGTCAGCTGCGAGGAGCCGGTGGCTCCACTCGACGGTCCCGCGCAGCGCGCGCTGCCGCTCGGGCGCGTCGTGCGCGCCGGACGTCAGCAAGTCGAGGCTGCGACCGAGGCGCTCGAGGATCTGTGCCGGTGTGAGCACCTTCACGCGTGCGGCAGCAAGCTCGAGCGCGAGGAAGGCTGTCGAGCCGCTCTGCGATCTCACGCACCGCCGCATCGGGCTCGAAGCGGGGCTCCAGCTGCCGTGCGCGCTGCGTGAAGAGTGCAGCTCCGTCATCGAGCGGAAGCATCGGCATCGGAAACTCCTGCTCGGCCGCGATATTTGAGGCGGCTTCGGCTCGTGGCGAGGATACGCGCATCGAACCGAACCACGATGTCGGCGACGCCCGGGAGAAGCTGCTCGAGGTTGTCGAGCACGAGCAGCGTGCGCTTGCCCGTGAGAAACGCCTGCAGGTCGTCGGGACCGCCGACCACACGCGCGATCGTCGGCTCGATCAGTTGCGGATCCCGTACGGCGGCGAGCGGGACGAGCCAGACGCCGTCGCTATACTCGCTCGACGCTCTCAGCGGCCGCCTGTAGCGCCAGCCGAGTCTTGCCCGAGCCGCCAGGGCCGGTGACCGTGACGATGCGATGCGAGTCGAGCAGCGCGAGCACCTCGGCTAAGCTCGCGTGCGCGGCCGACGAACGGTGTCGGCTGCACCGGCAGGTTCGTCTGGTCGACAGTCTTCAGCGGCGGAAACTCATCCTCGCCGAGCTGGTAGAGGCGCTCAGGCGCTGCAAGATCGCTTGAGCCGGTGCACGCCGAGGTCGCGCAGGCGATCTGCGCGGACGAGATCGCGTGTTGCCTGCGACAGAAGAATCTGACCCGCCGTGACCGGCAGCGGCGATCCGCGCGGCGCGATGCGCATCGATCCCTACATATCCTTCTTCGGTCACGGTCGGCTCGCCCGTATGCAGCCCCAGCGCGCACTCGAATCGGCCCGTCGCGCGGCGCCTCGCGCGCCGCAGCCGCCGCCGCCAGCGCGTCGGACGCCTTCGCAAACGCTACGAAGAATGCGTCTCCCTGTGTGTCCACCTCCACACCGCCGTGGCGCGCGAACGCTCCCCGAAGCGCGTGACGGTGACTCGGCCAGCACCGCCGCGTACTCGTCGCCCCGCTCCTGTAGCAGCCGGGTCAGGCCCTCGATGTCGGTGAACAGGAACGTGACGGTGCCATCCGGGAGCGACACGTTTGAGCGCACTGCGCTCGACCATGGCGGCTAACCGTTCGAGCTCGTCACTTCGAGACTGCGACGACGCAGTGCACGCTACCGCGAGGAGATTCGCGGCGTGAGCGCGGCTGGCGGACGCCGCACGGCGCCACCGTCGGCACCTCGGCCTGGCCGCCCGAGCCACCAGCGGCTTCGCTCCGATCACCGTTGTGGTACGGCACCAGCCATGTTTGTACGTCCTCCGGGTCGGCCGCCCCCGCTGCCGCCATGAAGCCGACCAGGTCGCAGAACAGCACGGAACGACCTTGCGCTCCTCAGCCGGCAACTCCACGGGCCGGTTCGTCAAGGTTCGGGCGCAGTCAGCGCGATCGGGTGCGGTCAGGCCGGGCCGGTGGCGTTCGCCTCGAGGCGCGCGGATGCGGGCGGAGAGCGCCTTGAGCAGTGTCTGGGCGACCTTTGGGTTCTCCCCTCACCACCGGTGCGAAGGCCAGCGCGGACAGCGCGAGCGTCGTCATGCCGTCCGGACCGGTGACCACCGAGGCCGACCGGGGCAGGCCGTCGATCAGGAGATCTCGCCGAAGTAGTCACCTACTGTCGGTGGAGCGCGCGGGACGCCGTTGACCAAGACTTCGGCCGAGCCTGCGAGCCACCACCTGCAGCCCGGCGCCCGAGCTGCCCTGCTCGATCACCTGCGTGCCGGGCTGGGTGGTCATCGTGGTACCGCGCTCGACGAGGTCGGACAGGACCTCGGGCGGCAGGCCCTCGAACAGGTCGATGCGCGCCAGGAACTTCGGCACTGTTTCGTAATTCATCCGCGTCACCAATCGACCGTGCCCTTGGTGGACACCACGGGCGGCTGTGAACTCGGCCAAGGGTATAGCGGTCATGGCAGTCCAGGCCACGAACCCGGCGGCTGGCTGGGCAAAGCCGACCGTACGCGGTCGGTTGACGCCACCTGTGTGCTACGCAGTCAGGCGTTGAGGCCGTCGGCCCAATTCAGGGGCAGCGCTGCGCCGGTCACCTTCCAGTGGACTTGCCCGAAATCCCGCATGCTCGGGGGCAGCGAGTCATCACGGTACGGTGCTTGCCGGCTTTGACGAAGCCAGTTCGGCTGCCCGAAGCCAGTTCTCCCAAGCGGACAAGAGTCAGTACCTGAGGGGAACTGGCCGCAGAAGGAGTAGCCGATCAGTCCTGGGGGTTCCGGCCAGATTGGCGATGGACGCGTTGGGTGTACCACTCGAATCGGGGCAGGCTCCGGATGGATCCAGAAGCTCGATGAAAGTGGCCATCGCCAGAGTAGACAACTTCGTCTGGCTCAGGGTCGGCCCTACCACCACCAGGCGGAACCCCTTCGATCTTCGACTTACGGGTTGGCATGGGATCCATGCAAGAAATTCGCTTCACGAGGGTCGCTATTGAGGCCAAGTGAAGTCGGCGCCGTGTGAGACAACGCCATGGCCACGAAGCTCGCACGCATGCTTCTGCGTCTACGCAACGTCGCCGGACATGCTGGTGTGGCGCGGCCACTGCCAAGGCCGCCAGCGGGCATCGGACCCATGCATCTAGGCTGCGAGAACGGACCACACGTCGCGACCAAGGAGCGTCACATGGCATCTCGACTCAACCCGTACATCAGCTTCGACGGCAACGCGCGCGAAGCGATGGAGTTCTACAAGCGGGTCTTCGGCGGCACCTTGACGCTCAACACGTTCGGCGAATACGGCGAGCCGGACGCTCCCGACGCCGACAAGATCATGCACGGCAATCTCGAGACCGACAGCGGCTTCACCCTGATGGGCGCCGACACCCCGCCAGGCATGGAGCACAGACCCGGCGAACAACATCGCGGTGAGCCTGAGCGGCGATGACGCCGACGAGCTGCGCGGCTACTGGGAGAAGCTGTCCGACGGCGGCACCGTGTCGGTCCCGCTGGAGAAGCAGATGTGGGGCGACGAGTTCGGCATGTGCATGGACCAGTTCGGCATCGCCTGGATGGTCAACATCGGCCAGCCGCAGTCCTGATCTAGCCTGCGGCTCAGTAGATGCGTTGGCGCCACGGCGCGCGATGCACGACCGGCGACCACATCACCAGTGACGGCGTGCCCGTGCTGGTCGGGGTGGCCGCCAACGGGCACGCGGTCTACCTGGGCCAAGTAGCCGCGCGATGAGCGCCATCGCGCCGCCGGCGCGTCTGCGACTGCGTTGACGCAACGCGTTCGGATCGGTGATCCATGGTGTCCGTCATGGATTCACCCGCCCTCCCAGGCGAGCTGTTCGACCAGGACGGCTCCGGCACCGGACCGCCCACACACGCCGTCGCTGAGGGAGGAGATGGACCGGAAGCCCTGACCAATCTGCAACGCGCGGACGTGGCGCCGCCCGCACCCTGGAATGCGTGCGAGGGTAGCATCAGCGACAGGTCAACCGCAGTCGATCCGAAGCGCAACAGGGTCCCGCCGCCGCGAGCGGTAAGAACGGGATCGACCTGCGCGGACGACTCGCGGGACGACGACGAGAGAGCGAGCAGGGTGAAGCATCCACCTGGCTGGCGGAGGCGCCACGCTGCGGCGGTAGTGATCAGTTGCGACGTTGTCGGATGCCCGGTTCAGGGTAGAACCGCCGGCTGCTGAGCGCTGGCGGAGCGACTCTGATGCGCGGTCCTGGGCTCGCGACCACGCGGTCGGCTGGACTTACGACCCGGTCCGCCAAACCGACTATTGCCCCGACCACGCCGAGTTCAGCACGCCTCCGAACCGTGGAGGCAAGCCACCCCGATCCGACCGCGACCCGCCGGGACCAGTCCGGTAACCCGCGCAACCGCGACGAGTATGCCGCCCGCCTGCGCGCTCAGCTCGGCCAGCCTGGCCGGCCAATGCGGCAGCCGCCTTTGTTGACAGTCGCCCAAGCCGACGTCGTGGCCCGGCTGCTCGACGAGCTTGCCGGCATATACGCGCGGCGAGGAGCTGGGCACTCTGCCCGTGAGCTGTCCATGCTGCTCGACAGCCAGATCGGTGAGCAGGACTGACCGTCCGTCCAGGCGGTTACGACCACCGGCAGGGACCCATCCGCCCATCGCCGGCGCTTGCTGGCTTCTGGGCGCCAGACCGCGGCAAGAGTCGACGACACCGTCCAGACACATGGCCAAGGAGGGGCTGAGCAAATGGTGGCGTGGGATCACGTGACCCGTGACGATGTGTTGCGCGCGATACAGGAGTACGACCGACTAGGGCCGGAGGGGTTCTTCTCTGAGCATGGTTTCGCCCCTACCACGACTTATGAGCTGGTCTGGGACGAACGCCGTTACCCGCCGAAAGCAATCCTGGGCACAGCTTATGAGTTCGCCACGGGCCAGCGCCTTGGCTCCGGTGATTTCGAGGGCGGGAAGACCGGCGCTGTCCGGGTGCTCGGAAAGCTCGGATTCACCGTCCAGCACCGGCGACGACCACAGCGAGTAAAGCTCCACTGCGCGCGGGCAGAAGAGCTGAATCATGGCATCGTGCTCAGTCCTGATCTTCAGCCTGAAGCAGGTGGCACCCTTGGCATGGGCGTCGGTGCTCGGCTCGGCTCCCATCAGACGACCTACGAGCGTCGGTTCGCGATACGACCGGCCTGACGTGGGGTGAGAGGCGGCCGGTCTCGACGAGCCAGCGGACGGTGTCGACGAAGGTTTCGCGGCAGCGGGCGAGGTTCCAGCTGCAACTGGTCGCGGGTCTTGGAGTCATCGCAGTGGGCGGTCCGCAGTTGACGGTCCAGATCGCCCTCGGCACTCCGGGGCAGTCGCGTCTTCAGCCGACGCTGTCACGACGTCTGCCGTTCGGCCGAACGCGGCCGGGAACCACGCCGGTAGCGTCACGAATCGGAGGCGGCGACCACTCAGATCGCCGAGCGTGCGGATGATGTCGGGCATCGTCATGAAGTGCCCAGCGACCGGGTAGCTGCGTGGTCCCTGGCCCGGGGTTCATCACGGCGGCAAGCGCCGCGACCAGGTCGCGGACGTCGGCGATGTGCATCCCGGCGAGGCGTGACAATGGGATACCCGCCCACGCAACACGTTGGCGGCCAGGGTGACGCCACTCACCCCGTGATGGGGTCCTGCGGCCCCCACAGCCCTGCCGGCAGGGACGCTCACAACGGGCGCGCCCAGCGCCTGAGCTTCCGGGCCACCAAGCTCCGAATCGGCCTTAGACCGGCAGTATAGGCCATGGCGATTGCCCACCGGCGAGTCCGGGGTGAGGATCTCGCCTGGCCGGGGAGCAGCGCAAGCTCGCTCGATACGTACACGATCGGGTCGAGCCCGAGCCCGGTGCGCGGTGCCGAGCACATTTCGTGTGCCGCGGGCGTTCACCGAGGTCATTTCGTCAGCGCGTCTGGCGTCCAACGAGAAGACCGACGCGGCATGCAGAACCGCATCACACCTCCAGCGCACGCTCGACCGCGGCGGGGTCGGTCGCATCACCGATGGCGGTCTCGACCCCGTCGACACCAAGCGGCTCGAAGCGCGGCGGGGATCCTCTCCGCAGATCTCGCCAAGACTCGGATTCGGTGCCCGGCACCCGCCAGCGCCGCGATCGAGTGTGAAGCCGACGTATCCAGTTCCGCCGGTAACCAGAACAGAGCAGCCCCTATGCACCTCCAGACCTAATCATCGGTCGACCCCTCCACCAGCGCCGCCGACCGCACCTCGGGCCGTTGTCGCCACTGAGTGTCCCATACCAGGAATATTTGCCTGCTCCAGCCAGCCTGCTCCCGTTCCCAAGCCGACCATGGACACCGCTCTCTCGGCCTCCCACGCCTGCCTCTGTGCTGTCGCGTGGCGGTCAGGGGACGATCCTGGCCGCCGTCGTCTCGGGGAGGGTGCGGCTGAGGCGATCACGCATTTAGTCACACCGAATTCAGCTACAACACCACTAGGTTGGCGCAGTCGGGCGCGGCCGACCGGGCAGATACCCCGGCAGAATCGGGGCAGTTTCAGCCAGCATTGCTACGTCCGGGGCTGGTAGGCCGCGGTGCCCTGCTATCCGCTTATCGGCGGTGGGCTTCCGCAGGAACTCCCGGACGCGGGCGCGCGGGCGGTGCGACGCTCGCTGGTACGGGCAAACCGTTAGCCGAATCGTCGGCACCACTTTCCTGAACGGCTCCTCAGATGTCAGCAGATCGCGACACCGACCGTGGTCTCCTCGACGGCATTTCCGATACGACCGCGCTGTCGGCCGATGCGGATTCGTTCCCACCTCGTGGGCGGCCTGGGCGACCGACGCGGACGGCGACGGTCGCGCGGCCACAGGACATCGACGACGCGGCCCTTGCGCTGGGCGCTACCTCTGCAACCAGTCCCGTGACCTCACCACGGGCGAGGGATGAGTGGGCCGCGGTCCTCTCCTGGCAACTCGTCCCTACGCTCGGCAGTTCTCGACGCCGCGAACACCTACGCCCAGCTGAGCCTGAGGCCCAGCTAGCGCCTACCGGCGTTCCCATTTTCCACAACTCCGGCGACAGTCTTAGCCGCCGGGCAGGGTTCGACGTCGCAGCGTACTGGGCAGAAGAACCGGCGGATGTCGGCGGCCAAGGATCTATGTCCGGCTCGAGATGGGCAGCATAGTGACCGCCGGGAGCGTCGTACGTGTGCCACTGCACGAGGTTCTTGTGATCCCGCTCGGCGAAGCGGCGGGGATTCGCCGCCGAAAGTCCCCGGCGAACGTGGGCCAGCCCGAGCCGGGACGGGATGTCGGCTCGGCCGAGGGGCTTCGCCTGGGCGTCCTCGTAGTAGCAGCGGATGGACGAGCCGCCGGTGTTGGTGAGCCAGTAGATGGCGGCATTGGCCACGACGAAGCTCGTCGTCGAGCGCGCTTGTCGCCCATGGCATCGGAGGTCAAGCTGCGCGTTCCACCCGAGCAGTCCGACCGGTGAGTCCGCCAGGGCGTGCGCCAGTGTCTGCGGCTGCTGCGCGATGTGCGCTGGGCGAAGGAGAACTTGTTGTCGTGAACCACTGCAGCTTCTGTAGCTGCGCCGCGTCCTCGGCGGACATGTCGTTGAACTCGTTGGGTCGCCGGATGGAGACGACGAAGATCTGCGTGACGTGTGCCCCGGGCACTTTTATGCTCGGCGTCCGACGCTTGCCGAGCCCAGGGGACGCCTCTCGAGCCAGCATCGTTACCCACCGCGCCGTCCCGGCCGTTATCGAGCTGCGGCGCATCCAGTTCGGCCCACGCCTCCGCGGTTCGGACCGTTCCCCGGCTCACGATCGGTCGCCGGCCCGGGAGAAGCCGAAGCCCGGCAGCGACGGGACCACTGGGTGGAAGGCCTCGGCCGGGTCGGCGCCGTGCCTTTCCGGGTCGGTCAGCGGGCCGATCATCATCAGGGTACTCCACGACCGACCGGAGCACCGCCATGGGTCGGGATCAGCGGGTAGGCGTCGGGGGCGCGGCACGAGCCAGGGCCTGAAAGGAAGTGGATGTTCTGCCCGTCATATGTCGGTCGTGAGACTGGTCGTATTCGTTGAGCCTGGCTGCCCAGGCACGCCAGTCGTTTAGCCGGTCCGCCGAGTACTCGAAGCCGAAGCGGCGTACATCCGTGACCGGGACGCCGCCAGGTCCAGGCCTGCGCCGGGCAGCTCATCGGTCCATCGGGCTACGCGGCAGACCGCTTCGCTCAGGTCGCCGTCCGGCTCGCGTTCCGCCGGAACGCCTCGATGCGGAAGGGGCCGGATCTGCTGGCCGACGTCGGGCATGACAGGATCTCCATGATCCGAGGATTCGGTGCGCCTGCTTTCAGTTTCGATCATCCTCTGCGTGTGGTCGTCGTACCGGCGTAAGCCGTGATCGTAGCCCAGCCAACGAGGGGCGTTGTTTTAGGACGCCGTGCCGGCACTCTGTCGATAGGCCAACCGGGGCGATCCCCGACCTGCGCGCCAGGAAGTGCGGCCGCAACGCCGCACGACCGGGGGATCCACATCGCCGCGCTACCTCGTCGACCGGCAGTCGGGAGGACTCGAGCAAGCTCCTGCGCGCGCAGGATCCGCTGGTGGGTCAGCCGGGTCGCCGAGCGCGGTCAGACGATATAACCTGGCGGGAACCGCCGGTCGAAGTTGCGACAGCTCATCCGGCCCGACGAGGCCAGCTTACGCCGATCGGGGAGGACGCGTCGAGGTAGTGCCCGGCCCAGCGCAATGCCTCGGCGACCGGATCGTCGTCGTCACTCTCGGGCTCGGTGACCGGTGACTGGACGAACTGCCTGCCCGCCCGCACGATGTGGCGGCACCATACCATCGCCCTGGCGAGCCGGTTGGCGACCGTCGCCCCGTGCAGGGTCCTGATCAGATGAATGCCCAGATCCATCGCCGGCCGCGCCGCCGCCGAGAGTGAGCACGTCTCCGTCGTCGATGTACAACTCAGACGCCTGCACGGATCTTCGGGTACATGGTGTAGCCGGGACGCCGGCCAGCGCTCCAGCAAACTGGCGTTGCCGGACAGAATCGTCCCAGCACGCGCGGCACGCAGCCAGCACCGAACACCCCGGAACACAAGTCCCGCGAGGCGCTCTGCGCCCCCGCGTGGGCGACCCGCAGCGCCTCGAGCACCGGTGCCAGGGGCCGAGTTCCGGCGGATCGCGCCAGTTGGGCACGATGATCGAGGTCGGCGGTGCGGATCGCCGCCAGATCGTAGGGAACCGCGGCAGCGCTCGGCAGAAGCACCGCCACACGCGCATTGCGCGCGTCCGAGCTCGCCGGCGACCAGCCGGGCTTCGGATCAGGCACTGCGCCGTGATGCGACCACCATCGAGACACGCCGAACGCAAGCGACGCGGTGCCCAGCTTGCGACACGCCATCGAAGACCACCACCGCCAGCCGCCGAACGGCCTGCAGGGTTGGCCGACGGGTCGCGCCGCCGCCACCGCGGCCTCCACCACCATGCTCTCGGTCTCCGCCCAGCGGGTCTGACAAAGCGGGCCGCCTCACGGCTCAGGCCAGACACGCACTTCGGGTTGCGGGCCGCTCGCCCGCGGGTACATGGGGAGCCTACGCCGGACCGGTGGCGCGTAAGCGATCCCCTTCATGTCGGCGAACACCGAGCGGGTAGACATGGGAGGATCTGCGGTCTCGACGGAGCTCAGGAAGGCAGCCGTTTCCCCGACGATGTGCTGCCGATGTGGATCGCGGAGATGGCGTTCCCTCGGGCCGCGCCGATGCGACCGCGCTGCACGCCGCAGTGGACGCCGGTGACACCCGGGTACGTCGACGCGCGGACGGCCGACCGTCGGCAGGAGGAGCTCGCCGGGTTTCAGCGAGGCGTCGGTTCGGCTTCGGAACATCGTCGACCCGGAGCAAAGGTGACGCTGGTCCCGGACGTGAACGCCGCAATCGGCGAGGTGCTGCAGCTCGTTACCAGCCCCGGCGACGGTGTGGTGGTCAACACGCCCGCCCGCCCGCCATTCTTCGCGACGATCGAGGGGCATCAGGAAGGGAGGTCGTCCCGGTTTCAATGGTTCACGCGATGAGCAGGGTTGGACGCTGAACCTCGACGAGACCGAGCGGGCATTCAGTCAGGGCGTGCGTGCACTGCTGTGCAACCCGCACAACCCGACCGGCCGGGTCTTCACACATGCCGGCGCTCGAGACCACTCAGTCGCCCGCGCCGGGCGCACGACGTGACGGTGGTCAGCGACGAGATATCCACGCGCCGCTCACCCTCTGCTTCGGTGCCGATACACGTCCCTCGGCCAGTCCTCGGCAGGGAGGCGGTCGAGCGCGGCATCACGTTGATCTCGGCGTCCAGGCGTTCTGACCTCGCCGGGCTCAAGTGTGTGCGCTCGCCGTTTGACCGCGCATCCAGCTGATCGCCGAGCACAGGCCGGCTTCCGGAAGGGAGGTGCCCTACCGGGCGTCGATCTCGGCGCCATCGCCACGGAAGGCAGCCCTCCGGTCAGGGCGACGCGTGAGCTGGATGCAGTATGCGCGACCAGCTGAATCCCCCAACCGCCATGACTCAGCCGACCTGCTGGCCGAGTTCACTCCCAGCGGTCGGCTACCACACCTCCCGCCGGAGCCTCGTTCCCTGGCCTGGCTTGACTGCACGCGCCTTGGCTCTCGGTGATGACCCGCAAGCCCGACACCGCTTTCTCACATCGGGCCGAGGTTGCGCTGAGGTCATGGGCGCGATTTCGGCGTCGAGGAGTCAGAGGCTTCGCGAGGAGCTCAGCATCGGCACATCCCCGGGGCTCCATCCAGGAGGCGGTACGTCGCATGGCTGCCGCGACGTTGACCTGAAGCGGCGCCTGCAGCGGAAGGGATCTATGGCGAGGGGCCATGAATTACGTCCCTCAGTGGGCAGCGTTAGTCGAAGCTGCAAGGCCAGTAAGACAGCTAATGGTCTCACCGTCGCTCAGCCTGGCCGGCATCGAGGTACCCCGGATCGAGCAGCACGAATCGACTCACGAACACGCCCGAACACGTCGACTTCGGTGAAGGCGGCGGTCGCCGCCGGAGTGAGGCATATCGACACGGCGCACCTCTACACCCGCGGCGAGAGCGAGAGACCATCGGATCGCGCGCTGCGCTCTCGCACGCTCCCTCGGGGCTGCGATCGTCGCGACCAAAGGCGGCTGCGGCGACGCCGCGGCAAGGGCGGCCGGAGAGTCCTCCGAGCAGCAGATCGAGCACAGCCTTCGCGCGCCTGCGAGACGGCCAGCATCGCGCTCTACTACCTCCACCGCGTCGACCCGGAGACGCCGCTCGAGGACAGCCTGGGCGCGATCAAGGAGTACCGGCGACCGTCGGCGCAGATTCGAGCGGGTCGGCGTCTGCAGGTCGGCATTGCCACTCATCGAAGCGCGCCCGCCTGAGTCGTGCCGATCGCCGCGGTGCAGAACCAGCTACAGTCCTGGCCGGACCGCGTAGCCACGACGACGTGGTCGACTACTGCGCCCGCCGCGGGCATCGTCTTCGTGCCCTACTATCCGTTGGGCGCCGATCCGCGGCAGCGCGTCTGCGCGCGACCGCAAATCGCGTTGCACCGCGGCCACGCCGCGCACAGGTGATGCTCGCCCTGGCGTGTCCTCAAGCGCTCGCCGGCGATGCTGCCGATCCCCGGCACGCTGTCGCCGCACCTAGGAGAACCTGGCGCGCTCAGGATCGGGCTTACCGACGACGAGTTCGGGGCCTTGGTTTTAGAGGACAGCGCCTGCGCGCAGCGTCCGGGCGCAAAGCGCTCTCTTATGAAGATGATTCAATGCAGCCCTTCGCCGCCAGTCTCGTCGAGAGCGAGGTCGAACGCCAGCGCGCCGGGCTCGAGTCCTTCTGCTGCCGTACGGCCGCGTGATGATCTCAGGTTGTGCCGTTCGGGTCTGCCGAAGTAGGCGCCCCGGCCGCCATCGTCGTGATTGATCTGGCCGGGCCGCCGGTGCCAGGGATCGGCATAGTAGGCGATCCCAGCCTGCTGGATCCGCGCCGAAGATCTCGTCCCGAACTCCGCCTCGGACACCAAGAACGCGTAGTGCTGCGCGATGTGATCGGGTCGGCGTCGCTGTCGACGAAATCCAGGGTCACGCCGTTGCTGGTTTCCGCAGCAGGAAAGGTCCGAACGGGGGAGGGCCCGACCCGCAGCCCCAGCATGGCCAGGAACTCGGCGCAACCTTCTTGTCCCAGGCCGCGACGATGGTGTGGATTGAGCTCTACCGGCATCGTGAACCTCCCTTCGGCGGGCATTCACCGTAACGGATCGGCGCAGCGCCTCAGGCTGGTGCGCCGAAATCGGCGTCGGGCTCAGCCTCCGCAGCGACCGCGGGTGAGCCGACTGTCCAGCCACCGCCAAAGGTCCGTACGAGCTGACTGGCCGTCACCGTCGCGATCGCGACGATCTGGTGGTGCAGTCGTCGCCACGTAGGCTGCCTCAGCTGCCAAAGTCTGGCATCCACACCGATGCCTGGTGCGCCACGACCTTTACGTGGGGCGGTGGCCCTCGTAACCTACAACCGAATGGTTGTAGGTGAGCTGACCGACGACGAGGTCGACCGCCTGTTCCACGCGCTGGCCGACGCCACGCGCCGCGACATCCTCCACCGCTGCGTCCGGGCGAGCCGTCGGTGTCGCGACTCGCCGACGTCTACCCGATGAGCTTCGCCGCGGTGCAGAAGCACGTCGCTGTGCTGGAGCGGGCCGGCCTCGTCACCAAGGAGCGCCGCGGACGGGAGCAGCTCGTGCGCACCGACCGCGACGCCGTGGGCCGGGCGCGGCGGGTCCTCGACGAGCTCGAGACGGCCTGGCGCGGGCGGGTGGACCGGATGGCCGATCTGCTCGCGCAGTCCCGAGCCAGGACGGATGGATGCGTCGTCAGCGTCGAGAAGGACTTCGACAGCCTGCAGCCTCACTCATCGTCGCCGACTTCGACGCCCCGATCGAGCGGGTGTGGCAGCTGTGGGCCGACCCGCGGCAGCTGGAGCGCTGGTGGGGGCCGCCGACGCATCCGGCGACCGTGGAGAAGCACGACCTGGCCGCCGGCGGTGAGGTCGCCTACTTCATGACCGGTCCGGAGGGCGAGACAGTCCGCGGCTGGTGGCGGGTCACGTCGGTCGACCCGCCCAGGTCGCTCGAGTTCACCGACGGATTCGCCAACCAGGACGGGACACCGAACGCCGAGACGCCGACCGACCGCGGTGCAGATGCGACTCACCGAGCACGATGGCGGCACCCGCATGGAGCTGCGCTTCGTCTTCGACTCCAGCGAGCACATGGAGCAGCTGGAGCGCTGGGGCGCGTTCGACGGTGTTCCCGCAGTCGGTCGGCCAGATGGACGCCCTGCCTGCGCCGACTGCACACCAACCTCGCACGACAACCCAGCCCAGGAGGCTCTGCCAGTGCGCAAGATCAAGTCGAACTTCTTCATCTCCCTCGATGGCGTCGTCGAGTCGCCCGACAAGTGGCACTTCCCGTACTTCGACGACGAGATGGGCGCCGCGGTCGGCGCCGGCTTCGCCACCGCCGACGCCATGCTGATGGGCCGCGTCCTCTATGACGAGAGTGGGCCGCGTACTGGCCCGAGCATGCCGACGAGCCGTTCGGCGACGTCATGAACTCGATGAAGAAGTACGTGGTCTCCAACAGCCTGCAGACGGCGGAGTGGCAGAACTCGGAGATCATCAGCGGCGACGTGGCCCAGAAGCTGAACGACATCAAGGCCCAGGACGGTGGCGACATCGCCATGTCCGGCAGCGCCACCACGGTCCGCTGGCTGCTGCGCCAGGGCCTCCTCGACGAGCTCAACCTGCTCGTGCACTCCGATCGTGGTCGGCGACGGCCTGGCGCGGCTCTTTCCGCCGGACGAGCCGAGCATCCCCTCGAGCTCCTGAGCGCGCAAACCTTCAAGACGCGGCGTGCTGAACCTCAGCTACGCCCTGGCCGAGGAACTGATCGCCGGGCGGCGACGCGCAGCAAGCCGCGCCACCGTGGAGACCGCTCGACGTCCAGCTCCGGGCCGCTACCGCCGCAAGCGCCGGTCTTCTCCGCGTGACGGTCAGGCGGCGCCGCTATGCTGGGAAAGCTGGCGTCGTGACGGTCGAACCTCTTCTGGGGCATCCCTTGGCAGAAGGGCGACTACCGGCGCGCCCTCGCCTGGTACAGAGCGGCCGCTGGGCTCCGGGCTCCGCGTTCCTCCCCAACGCGACGGAGGCGGTGTGGGAGCTCGCCGAGCACCGATACCTGTACATCGAGGAGCTGCCTGAGCGCGCCGGCCGCCCACGTTGCACCTGGTGTTCGTCGATAACCTCGATGAGCGGGTCGAAAGCATCAGCGCCCGAGGAATCGACGCCCGCCTCACAGGAGACGTACGGGGACGGTGTGCGCAAGGTGATCTACCGCGACCTCGACGGCAACGAGGTCAGCTTCGGCGGTGCCCCGCTTGAGTGATCGGCTGCGCTGAGTAGCGCCGGGCGATCCCCGCAGGCCGTATGCGCGTGGCCTCCAGTGCCGGCCTGGACGAGACCTCCGCGCCCGCGATCGGTCATGACGGGCGCGGAGCCCCGCCGAGTGGCACGACCGCCGCCAGACCGAGACTTCTGATGCTGTCGACGAGTAGCTGAAGGAGGGACACCGGATGGACACACCCCGATCGTGTCGCCGCAGGAGTGGGAGGCCGCGCGCCAGGAGCTGCTGGTGAAGGAGAAGGAGCTCACCCGGGCGCGCGACGCGCATGGCCGCCGAGCGCCGGCGGATGCCGTGGATGGCGGTCGAGAAGGACTACCGCTTCGAGGGCCCGAACGGGCCGGCGAGCCTCGCTCGACCTCTTCGAGGGCCGCCGCCAGCTGATCGTCTACCGCGCCTTCTACGGGCCGGACGTCACCACCTATCGCCGAGGGCGGCGCGTACCCGGAGCGGGCCTGCGTCGGCTGCTCGTTCGTCGCCGACCAGGTAGCGCATCCCGCCCACCTGAACGCGCGCGACACGACGCTCGCGTTCGTCTCGCGCGCCCCGCAGGCCGAGATCCAGGGCCTGAAGCAGCGCATGGGCTGGGAGCGATCCCGTGGTACACGCTGACCGACGACTTCGACGCCGACTTCGGCGTCGACGAGTGGCACGGGACCAACGCCTTCATCCGCGACGGCGACCGGATCTTCCGCACCTACTTCATCGACAGCCGCGGCGACGAGGCGATGGGCAGCACCTGGAGCTACCTCGACATCACCGCGCTCGGGCGCCAGGAGGAGTGGGAGGACTCGCCCGAGGGCTACCCGCAGACGCCGCCCTACCAGTGGTGGAACTACCACGACGCGTACAAGGACGAAGCAAGCCTGATCGCGCACGCTCGCGAAAGATCCAGCTTCGCCTATGGTTCTACCGCAGCGGGACCTGCAGCCCCCACCGACGGCGACGACAGGCAAAGACGCGGACCGGGCTGGACTCGTACGGAAGGAACCCACAACGCTCTACCTACCGGATGGTCTATGGCGACGAGCAGATGCAAGTCGTCCAGGTGAGACCCTGAAGCGACGTCAGCTGGAGCGTGAGTGACGGCCGGACCGTCGTCTTCCGCGGCACCGATGCGATCCTGCGGGTACGCGATCGAGCGATGCGCAGTCGCTGGAGCTTCACGCAGCCCGAACCAGAGCAGCCGGAGGACACCGACATCGACAAAGGCTGGAGCCCCGCCGCCGCCGGGCACGGCTGCCCTCCTCCGGCGGCGTTGATCACGACGCACCCTGCCGAGTGGCGACGCGCGTGGCCAGGCGCATGGACTGGTCGACCAGCTGTGGTCGATTGCCGTACACGTTGTCTGGAGGAGAGGCGGCGCGGCCGCGACGCAAGCACCGAGCACTGCCAGCAGGCGGCTGACGGGCTTGCGCGGCGCGCCACTGCCCCGCCAAACGCCATATCGCGGCGTGGCGGGGCAGGCGTAGCGCGCCGGTGCGAGGTCAGCCGGTCACTGTGAACGACTTCGTCAGGTCGGCGGCGGAGCTGCGCCGGCGTAGACGTCGATCCGGCCCGGTTCCACGACGAACTTGCCACTGTTGTCGTAGAAGCCGAAGTCGCTTGCGGTCCAGGGTGAACAGTCACCGTCCGCGTCTCGCCGGGGTTCAGCGTCACCCGCTCGAACCCGCGCAGGCGGCGCACCGGCTGGGAGATGCTGGCGACCGGGTCGTGGATGTAGAGCTGCACCACCTCATCGCCGGCCCGGCTCCCGGTGTTCGTCACGTCCACCGAGGCGGTGATGCTGCCGCTGCTGGAGATCGTGGCCGAGCTCAGCTCGGAGGTTCGAGATCGCAGAACGTGGTGTAGCTGAGGCCGTAGCCGAACTGAGTACAGCGGCTGGCAGGTGTTGAGGTCGCGGTAGCGCGAGTTGTACTTGGAGGTGGCGTCGCACGGCCGCCCGGTGGGCTCGTGGTTGTAGTAGATCGGCACCTGGCCCAGGCTGACCGGGAACGAGACCGGCAGCTTGCCGCCCGGGTTGACCTTGCCGAACAGGACGTCGGCGACCGCGTTGCCGGCCTGGACGCCTGGGAACCACGCCTCGAGGATCGCCGGCGACGACGCGGCGACGTTCTGCAGCGTGAGCGGGCGACCGTTGAACAGCACGACCACGAACGGCTTGCCGGTCGCCTTGATCCGGTCGATCAGCTGCTGCTGATCGCCCGGCAGGTCGAGCGTCGCTGCGCGACGCCGCCTCGCCGCTCATCTCGCGCGACTCGCCGAGCGCGAGCACGACCTGGTCGGCGGCGTTGGCTGCGGCGACAGCCTGGTCGAACCCCGGACCGGCCGGGCAGTCGGCCGCGGGGTCGTACTGCGGCGGCTCGGTGTGCGGCAGCGATGCAGGCCTGCACGAACGTCGTCGTGCCCGAGCTCTGCGCCTTGATCCCGTTCAGCAGGGTGACCGCGTCCTGGTCGCGCCCGGTGCCCCACCACGGGCCGAGCATGGCGTGGCCGTCATCGCCGAGCGGACCGATCACGGCCGTGTTCTTGGTCGGGTCGAGCGGCAGCGTCGAGTTGTCGTTCTTCAGCAGCACCATCGAGCGGGCCGCGTCCTTGCGGCGCGAGCGCCACCGCATCGGGCCGCAGCTGCGCCGACTCGGCCTTGGAGACACGTCGACGTACGGGTGCTCGAACAGCCCGGCGCGGAACTTCACCCGCAGGATGCGCCGCACGGCGTCGTTGAGCCGCGGCATCGAGATCTGGTGCTGGGCCAGCAGCTGCGCGCCGAAGTCGCGGATCAGCGTGCTGGTCATCTCGGAGTCCAGCCCGGCGTTCAGCGCCTTGGCTGCCGCGTCCGGTCCGTCCGCCGCGAAGCCGTGCCCGCAGTCGCCGGAGTCGGGGTTCACCGGCGGGCACGCACGCATCTCGGCGACGGCGGCCCAGTCCGCCTCGACGAAGCCGTCGAAGCCCCACTCGCCCTTGAGGATGTCGGTCATCGTCTCGTGGTCGCCGCAGCCGGGCACGCCGTTGATCGCGTTGAACGAGCACATCACCGTGTCGGCACCGGCGTCGACCGCCGCCTTGAACGGCGGCAGGTAGAGGTTGCGCAGCCGCTGCTCGGACATGTCGGTCGTGTTGTAGTCGCGCCCGCCCTCCGGCTGGCCGTACGCGGCGAAGTGCTTCGGGCTGGCGACCTCCTTGTCCGGCGCGCTGTAGTCGGTCCCCTGCGCCCTTGACCGCGCGGCGGATAAAAACATAGTCAAGGGCCCTCCCCTCGCCGCAGCCAAATGCGGTGTAAATGGCCTGTATGTGGTCGCGTCGAAGCAGACAGAGAGAGAGAGAGAGAGAGAGAAGAGAGAAAGAAAGCGCAGTCTGGCCCATGCGCTTCCGAGCAGAAGGACACCTTCGCGCGATGAGTTGGGCTGAAGGTGCCCTTCATGTCATCGCGCGATGGAGTCTGGGCGCTGCGACCAACCAGCCGAGTATCGGCCGCCGGGGTGCCGTGGGAGGCTGGCTCGACAGCGGTCAGGATCTCTGGAGCCTCGGGCTCGATGAGCGGCTGGAACCGGCTGATCACTGCGCCGCCCGGTCCGATCAGGAATTCTCTCGAAGTTCCACTGGATGTCGCCCGGCGTCACCGTTCGCATCAGCGGTGGCGGTGAGCTCTGCGTAGAGCGGATGCCGGTTCGGTCCGTTGACCTCGATCTTCTCTGAAAAGGGAAGGACACGCCGTACGTGATCGAGCAGAAGGTCTGGATCTCCTCCGCCGTCCCTGGCTCTTGCCCGGCGAACTGGTTGCGGGAAAGCCCACGACGGAGAAGCCGCGGTCTCCGTAGGTCCGCTGCAGTCGCTCGAGTCCCTCGTACTGCGGCGTGAGGCCACATCTGGATGCGACGTTGACGACGAGCAGTGGTCTTACCGGCCAGCTCGCCCAGCGTGGCGGGCTCACCCGACAACGTACGGAGGGGAATGCCGTAGACGCTCATAGCCGGAGTCCTTCCTGAGTTCGTCATTCCCCCAGCGGCTCCGAACACCGCAAGCCGACCTCCTATGCCTGATGACTCAGGATGCCTGATGACCCATGATCCTGATGACCGAGGAGCGCTGACTTCGGGCTAGATGACCGATGAGCCTCAGCGTGCGCTCGACTCGTCAACCGCGAGCTGTCTGGTAACGGCAGCGCCAGCCGCGCTTGCGGCTCGGTTACCGACTCCTCGCCGGCGTGGTCCGCGCCCTGGCAATCAGCACGCGGTCCGCCGCGAGGGAGCCCGTGAGATAGCCGGCGATGTCATCCATCGCTGTCCATGCCACCGATCAGAGCGCCGGGGAAGTTAGAGAAAGGCGTGCGGGCTGCTCTCGTACTCCAGGTACGACGCATCCACGCCGTCCTCCCTGAGACGACTCGCGTACCGCCGGGCATCGTCGCGCGCACCGGGTCGAGACCGGCACCGAGGACGAGCGTCGGCGGCAATCCAGAGAGATCCTGCGCGGCCAGGGGTGCGACGTACGGCGTGACCAGTTGTCCGGCTAGATACTGCGACGCGAACCATTCGTCATCGGCGCGGCTGACGGGACTGTCGAAGAGCCGATGCGACTCAGAGTCGAACCCGAGGTCGAGCCACGGGTAGCAAAGGACCTGGTTCGTGACCAGCGACCGGCCCTGATCACGTGCCATCAGACACGCCGCGGCCACCAAGTTGCCCCCGCTGCTCTGGCCGCCCGCCGCAATTCGCCCGTCGCCGCCGAATGCTCCGCCGTTCTCGCTGAGCCAGGCCATCGTGCTCGTACGTGTCGTGCAGCGCCGCCGGGAACGGATTCTCCGGCGCCAGGCGGTAGTCGAGCGATACGACAGTGAACCCGCTTCGCCGGGCAAGGCCGGCGCATGTGACGTCGATATCGTCCAACGTGCCACCGGCGAAGGCGCCGCCGTGCAGCCATAGCAGCAGTGGCCGCGGCAGCTCGGACGCGCCGCGATAGAGGCGGATCCGGATCGGTCGCCCGGGGCAGCGGGAGAAAGCACGTCCGTGCGCACCGTGACGGGCTCTGGCACTCCAGCGAGGTGCGGGTCAGGGGCGCTGGCACGATCGGCGATCAGCGTGTCGTGGTCGATGGGGTGTTCCTGCGTTCCTATCCTCGGCGAGGAACGCGGCCGTCTCTTCCTTGAACTGCGGCCGGGTTATCACCTGGGCATCCATCTGTGCTCCTTGATATCGGTCATGACCGCCCCCTTCAACGCCGGGACGCGCGCGGTCGGCTAGCCCTGGTCGGTGCCCATCGCTGACAGCCTGCGAAGGTGGATCGCAGCGTGCCAGTAAGGATGCTGACGAGGGACAGTCATGACGTATTGGGCGAGCGATCCTACCATGCGTCCCGTGTCCGCGTCGAGAGGTACGGGAGCGTGCCACTCCGCTTCGCTGTAGCTCCCCAGCTCAGCCAGCAGAGCATCGTGAACCGACGCAAACCTGTGAAGCAGCAGCCCGACCGGCAATTCGCGGCCGGCTGCGACGCCCGATGCGTTGAGCATCTGTCCCGCCTCGCGGGTCTCCCAGCGCGGATCCAGACTCCAGTGCCGGCGTACCGCTCTCGCTTCCGTCAGTACCGCGAGACTGATCTCGTCCCACACTGAGGACGTGGGCGACGAGGTCGCGCAGCGAGTCACAGGCGTCACCGAGCGGTCCGGCATTCACGGTGTACTGGAGCCACCAACGCCTCATCGGAGCGTCCCGCGATTTCATCCGTGAGAAGTCTTCGATCCAGCTCGATCCGGGCGCACCGCCTCGGCGACGGACACAACCGATTCGGTCGTGAGCACGCGTTCCTCCTCTTGTGTACGAGCGCCTCGAGTGGGACCGGGCTCTCTGACCTGTCCTCGCCCGGTGCGGGGCACCCCTGTACCTCACCGCTTGGCGGGGGCCGACAGTCAGGCATGTGAAGGTCGCGTGGTCCTCACATGCGGTCCGGCCCTTCGGCGGGTACGCCGACTCCCCCGTGGGACAGGCGCTTGTTAGGGGCTGCTCTGCCAGGCTAAGTGGCCCGCTAGCAATGCCACCAACGAATGTTCCGCATCATTCTCCATGCGTCTCTGAGCATGACTACGCGTGCAGAACAGAGCTTTTGGCGGTGTTCCGCGCGGTCGCTCTGATACGGCTCGATCACCGGCGCGTCCCGTACCACTCGGTTACACCCAATCGGCCGTGTCGCGACAGGTCGCGGTCTTGGAGGCCGAGGTGGGTGCCTCTTTGATCGGCCCCCCGCGGTGTCGCGCTCACCGAGGTGGGACGGTCCCTGCTCCCCCATGCCGAGGCGATCTTGGACCGGATCACTGCGGCACGACGGGATCTCGAGGCACTGCGCGGTCTGGGCGGCGGCCAACTGCGCGTCGGCGCGTTCCCGACCGCGGTCGCGGCGCTCGTTCCACGCGCACTCGCCGCCTTTCGCGATGCACCTATCCCGCGGTCATCGTCTCGCTCGTGGAGGGCGGACCCCAGTGCTGCTCGAGCGGCTGCTCTCTGGAGACGCGGACGTGGCGGTGGTCAGCGCGCCGCCGGACCGCCCGGCTGATACCGCTCGATTCACCTTGCACCACCTGCTCGACGAGCAGCTCCTCGTCGCGATGCCACGCGATCACCGTCTCGCCGGCCGACGCACGCTGCGTCTCGCGGACCTGTCAGGCGAGCCGTTCATCGTCGGCTCGGCTACCGCCGAAGACAGCTGATGCGCGCCAGCTTCCCATCCGGCTTCCAGCCGCGAGTCGACATCGTCGCTGCCGACTGGACCGGCAAGCTCGGCTGCGTCGCCGCCGGCCTGGGGTCGCGCTCGTTCCCGCGCTCGCCATCCGCGCCACACCGAGCGACATCACGCTGCGGCGACTTCACACCCGACGATGCCTCAAGACGGCGGATCTTCGCCGCGACCGTCGCCGGGCGGGGCCATAGTCCCGCGGTTTCAGCGTTCATGGCCCACCTTGATGAGGTTGCTGCCAGCCTCTAAGAAGCGTCACGTCATCGCCTTTGCCTGTGCGTATCCGAAGGCGGACAGGCACGCCTCCCCGACGCGAGCCGCCGCCATCCGCCAGGCTGCGCCGTGAAGCTGTACCTGGAGGGGCGGGCTATCCCCGCCCGATATCGTGGATCGTCATGACGTACGCCGCCGACCCGCGCGTTGACGCCTACATCGAGGCGCTGCCGGATTGGCAGCAGGCCATCTGCCGTGAGGTCCGTGATCTCGTTCACGCCACGGACCCGGAGGTGACCGAGACAATCAAACGCACGACCCAGCCGTACTTCGTGCTGGACGGCAACATCTGCGCCCTGCTCGCGGCGAAAGACCACGTCAACGTCTTCCTCTATGACGGCGCGATAGTCCCGGATCCGGACGGGATCATCACCGACAGCCATGACAACAAGACCGCCCGCAGGATCGCGATCCGTCAGGGCGAAACCATCAACGCGCGTGCTTTGACTGCCATGTTCAAGCAGATCATCGCCAATAACCGCGCCGGCGGCCTGGCGCAAGCTAAAGCGCGAAAGCTAGTGTCGCGTGGCCCAGCACGACCGGAGCGCCACAGGAGGATCGGTGGAGCGCACTATCGACTGGGACGCTGGCGCGATCGTGATTATCGACCAGTGTGCGCTGCCACGCGAATATCGCGAGCTCCGGTTGACAACCGTGGACGATCTAGTCGACGCGATCAGGCGACTCGCCATTCGCGGTGCCCCTCGCGCTGGGCGCAGCCGGCGCGCTAGGGGTGGCGCTATCCGCCCGCCGCCACCTTGGGGATGAGGCCATAGTGCGGGAGGAGGCGGCCCTGACTGGCCGCTGCCCGGCCGACCGCGGCAAATCTGTCCTGGGCGTTCGACGGCGCTGACGCGGCTGTCCGAGGGACCCCTGGCGGTGCTGACCGAAGCGCTTGCCATTTTGGACGAGGACGAGCGGGTCAACCGGGAGGCGTCACGGCGCGCGGCTGAGCTTGTGCTGCGGCTTTGCGGGCGCCGACCACTGCGCGTCCTCACCCACTGCAACGCCGGTCGGCTCGCCACGGTGGCCTGGGAACAGCCCTGGGAGCTGTGCGTCACCTGGCCGACGCCCACGAAATCGAGTACGTGCTGGCCGACGAGACGCGGCCTTTGCTACAGGGGGAGTCGGCTTACCGCTTTCGAGCTGGCCGAGGCCGGCATCCCCTACCGGGTCTGTGCCGACGCGCCGCCCCTGCCGCGATAGCCCAAGGCCTCGTCGACTGTGTGCTCGTCGGCGCGGATCGGATCGCCGCGAATCGGCGATGTCGCGAACAAAATCGGCACGTATGCCCTGGCGCTGGCCGCCGCCAGGCACGGCATCCCGTTCGTAGTTGTCGCGCCCGAGTCGACCTCGACCTGTCGCTCCCTGACGGTCGCGGGATTGTCATCGAGCAACGCGCCGCGGAGGAGGTCACACACTGTTGGGCGGTCAGCCGATCGCCCCGGACGGTGCCGAGGCATTCAACCCTGCCTTCGACGTCACACCCGTGGATCTCGTGACTGCGATCGTCACGGAGGAGCGGATCTTCAAGGGATCTGAGAGCTGGACTTAATTCGTCGTCATTGGTGTCTGGGGCTGATGTCCGAGCACGTGGCGTGGCCGACGGCCTAATGCGCGTGATCTTGCGGTCGGGCGGGCCATAGGTGGAAAGCTTGCGCCGCACCCGCTCGACTCCGCCGGCGGCAACAACCGCGGTCGACCAACCGCACTCGCCTCAGCCAAACCTCGCAGACCACCCAGATACACGGCCCTGGTGTATGCCTCCGCGAGCGTTGCGCCGACGGCGACCGCGCCGTGGTTGCCGAGAATGCACGCGGTCCGGCCGCCCAGCGCTTCGACCGCTGCCGCGGCTGAGTTCGCCGGTGCCGTACGTCGTGTAGGGAGCGACGCGTACCGGACCACCAAACATCGCGATCAGATAGGGATCGACGGCAGCTCGTCCACCTGGTCGAGCTGCCGTAGCGGCGGTCGAATGGGTATGCACCACGGATCGCGCATCGGTCTGCTCGTACACCGCCAGTGCAGCGGCATCTCAGTCGTGGGCTCCAGCCGGGCCTCACCGGGGCGCCGTCGAGTCCGATGGAGGCCGATCAGGTCCGGGGTCAACTCGTCATAGTCCACCCGCTTGGGGTCACCGCGACGATGTCGCCGGACCGACAGAGATGTTGCCCGAGGTCGCGACGACGAGCTCGTCCGATCGCAGCCTGCGACAGTACTCGACCACCTGACGGCGCTCCTCTTCCAGCACCACGCACACATCGTTTCACCATCGACCCGGCGGGCCGCCCGCAATTGCGCAAGCTGCGAGAGCATCAGACCATGACGGAACAGCCAAAGCCCTCGGGAGCGGAACGGCGGCGGATGGCGAATCTGGCCGGGCGCACATCCGACGGAGGGCCGGCCAATGACTGGCGCCTGTGGGGCCCGTACCTCAGTGAACGTCAGTGGGGAACCGTACGGGAGGACTACAGCGCTGACGGTGGGGCGTGGGGGTACCTGCCGTATGACCATGCACGCTCCAGGTGTACCGCTAGGCAATACGTAACCT
>ERZ1370068.728-contig-10666_pt1 | contig 68444 bp, 92 predicted proteins | sample MGYA00561227_ERZ1370068 | MGnify/ENA primary metagenome ERZ1370068 (study PRJEB38410, sample SAMEA6850437) | metagenome | study: Metagenomic assessment of the ecological functions of the soil: analysis of the soil microbiota associated with the... | reverse complement strand
GAATTCGTCGCGGGTTGTCCTGCTCCACTTGCTACCCTGATCCATAGTTTTCGGCACAGTTTGAGCAGCTGTTTGAGCAAAGGGCGCGCAGCAAGCCAGCGTCAGCAACACCCCCAGCAAGCCTTTGAGGCAAAGCATAGATTCATGTTTCTTCATTTGTCTCTCCAATCTGGCATATTCAACATGGTGGAAATCCAACCAACATGGCCCAAGGTGCGGGGGCGACGGTGGCGAGTTCGTGATTGTCCCTCGAGTGATTCATATGACGGCAGATCTCTCTGCAATAATCACCTAGAAAATTGTTCATTTCCACGTTGCGAGGAACCAAAGAATATTGAAAAAGGAAGCCGAGGCCTGCCCTCTATTTTCGGTGAACGCTTCTATCACTCGAAGGAACATTGAGTCTGTGCGCTAGCACACGTATCCTTGTTCGACAAAACGAAATTGAAGCGAGCGCACTCAACATGCAAACGCGAATCCATCAGGGCCAATAACTAAAGCGTCTTCTACTGCTCTCCCGACAGTGATGCATGCGGCAGAATTGCGGATGGGATTGGTTCAAGAAACCGTGAGAGCGCAGGGACAGAATCGCTTTCGCCGTAACGATACACATTCAACGGATAGACGAAATGAAGCTCGCGCTTGGCTCTGCGTCGTGGCAACATACAGGAGCCGGCGCTCTTCCTCCAGATCATCAAACTCATCCCGGAAGCGGCTCGACGGAAACCAGCCATCGGTCATCCAGATCACAAACAGGCTGTCCCACTCGAGGCCTTTCGCTGAATGCACCAGTCGACAAAGTAACAAAGCCGTCGCCACGCCTCGGGTTGTTTCCCTCTGTCGCACCCGGAAGGGTCGAGCGCCACGTCGTCCAGGAGCTTTGCCGAGGTCTTGTAGCGTTTCGCAATCGCCTGCAGGTGTTCCAGGTCACGCCCGCGACGCTGAGAGTCGTCGTATCTGGCTTTCAAAAGAGGCCGGTAAAAGCGCAGTACGGCCGTCAGCTGTTCGCCCGGCGACTTGCTCTCGAGAACGGTCGTCAACACGCGCGCGAGCCGGATCAGCTGGGTCTTGTAACTTGCCCGCGCCGGAAAGCGGTGCAGCTTTTTGAACAAACTGTCTTTCGTCCGTGCGCCGACCGGAACTCCTTTTCGCTCAACACCCAGGTGATCGAGTATTTGATAGACGGTTGCATCCCCGATGTGATCGATCGATCGCGAGCGCGCGAAACCACGAAAGCGTGTCTGAAGGTTGACGACCACGCGCAGAAAGGCGAGCGCATCTTTGATGTGGGCCGACTCGGCAAACTTGATGCCGCCGAACTTGCGAAAGGAATTCCCTGTTTGCCTAATTCTATCTCCAGGTCGAACGAATGAGGCTGGAGCGAAACAACACCGCGATCTCGCTGAGTGGCACGCCTTCTTCACGCAATTCTTCGATGCGTTGCGCGACGAAACGGGATTGCTCATTTTCATCACGCGCGCTCACGACCACCGAGGGCTCGCCTCCTTCGATGCGCGAGAACAGACGTTCTTAAAGCTTTCTTTGACGTCCTCGATAATGGCGTTCGCCACATCGAGTATTGGTTGTGTGCTGCGATAGTTCTCTTCCAACTTGATGATCTGCGCCTTGGGAAATAGTTTTGGAAACTCCAGCATGTTTTTGTGACTGGCACCACGGAAGGAATAGATCGACTGAAATTCGTCTCCCACGACGGCCACGTGCTTCGTGTTGGGTCGTCAATAGCTTCACGATCTGGGCTTGCAGTTTATTGGTATCCTGATATTCGTCGACCATGATGTGGCGATACTGGTCGGAGAGCTGCTCGCGCATGGCGGGACTGTTCTCAAGCGCCTCGCGCAGGCGCACGAGCAGGTCGTCATACGTGAGCATGTGGCGGGTGCGCTTGAAGCTCTCGAAAGATTTGTAAAGAGCCTCCAGAGTCGGACCGTTCTTCGACAAACTGTGGATAACCTCTGGTTAAGAACCGTCTTCAGGGGCTCACCCTGTTGACCATGGTGCTGAAGATTGCGGCGATGGTGCGTTTGCGAGGAAGGCGGTGGTCTTTGCTGATTCGTATCTGCCGGCGCAGCAGATCGATTAGATCCTCGGTGTCGCTCTGATCGAGCACAGTGAAGTTGCGCTGGACACCTGCTCGCTCTGCAAACTTCCGCAAGACCGAGTGGCCCAACGAATGAAGCGCTGCCAGACACTCGCTGGCAACGCGGGATCGGCCAAAAGCTGCCGCGCGCATACCGCCTGCTGCGCCATGCGCGCCGTGATGGCAATGAGCATAAACCGACTCGGGTTTTGCGCTTGTCTCACCAGCCGTGCCACGACAGAGCGAGCGTGCGCGTCTTTCCGGTACCCGCTCCGGCGACGATCGTAGCGGACCTTCAGTCGTCATCACCGCTTTGAACTGAGATTGGTTGAGTTCTTTCTCGTAGTCTATACCGCCAGAGCGCGAGGCCATCGTGGTCCGTTTCAAAACGAGTCTCGTGCTGGCGGGGGTGCGCGCTACCTGGCTGAGAGGTGCCAAATCGAGATCGCGCCTGACGGATTTGAGGTCTGCAGCCAACTCACTGACAGCTTGATAACGATCCCTGGGCTTTTTGGCTAGGGCTTTGTCGAGGAGCCGACAGATCTGCCGCAACTCAAACTTGCTTCGACCTGGAATTTTTGGCTCCTCGTGGAGGATGGCGTGCATAGTGTCAATGCGGGTTGTCATTAACGAAAGGACACTTGCCGGTCAGCAGTTCGCAGATGACGACACCAAAAGAAAAGATGTCGCAGCGGTGGTCGACTCGCTGGCCCAGTAACTGTTCCGGGGACATGTAGTTGACAGTTCCGAGCAGCGTTCCCGATTCGGTCTCGACGCGAAGCAGGGTTTTCTTGTTCGCTGTCGCCAGCCAGTGCGCGCTCGCGTTGCGCGACAAGTTTCGCCAGGCCGAAGTCGAGAATCTTCGCGTAGCCATCCCGGCTAATCATTAGATTTTCCGGTTTTCAGATCCCGGTGAATGATGCCGGCCTTATGAGCTTTACTTAGGCCTTCGGCGATTTGTATCGAAATATCCAGGGTATCCTTCGAGCTCTAAGGTGCGAGATTTAATCTTGTGACGCAGCGTTTCGCCTTCCACATACTCCATGGCAATGTGGGGCTTGCCGTCATCCTCTCCGACCTCGTAAACGGTGAGAATGTGTGGCGTGATTCAAAGCCGATGCGTGCGCGCGCTTCCTGAAAGAAGCGAAGCCTCCGATCTTGTTGAGAGATGTATTCCGGCGGCAACAGCTTGAGCGCCACAACGCGCTGAAGCTTAGTGCTCGTATGCTTTATAAACTGCGCCCATGCCGCCGGCTCCGATATAGCTCCACGATGCGGTAGTGCGCAATGAGTGATTTGTGTAATGGCTTTCGCGAGTAACGGGATAGTCTAATCTAAGGTTGGAGTACTAAAGAAATTGACGAGACGAAGATTCAACTTGGTCCACGCAAAATCAGAACTGGGAGCGTAGCGACCAGGCAAAAGCGCAACTGACGAAGAACCTCCAGCCTAAGCCGTTTCAACACCAACTTTTTGAAGTGAATCGTTTGGCTGGTCGCTACGCTCCCAGTTCTGATTTTGTCCGATCATTGTTGAGTGTTCAATTGCTCAGCCTAACCGCGGAAGATTTTCGCTATGCGCCTCTTTGCGTTTAGTATAGAAAAAATTTTGACATTGCCCTTCAGCGGTTTAAGAAGCCAAGGCCTTTTTCGCCAAACTTGAAGAAGGCCGCTGATGTGGTGCATTGGCTGGGCGCGGTTCAGGCTCAGGATTACTACGCTGCGAAATGGGCTCTCGGGCTACGAATGCACGCCGCCACTGACCAGGGCCTGGAAAAAGCATTTGCTGCCGGCGAAATACCATGCGAACGCACGTCATGCGTCCCACCTGCGCATTTTGTCACGCCGGTTGACATTCGCTGGTTGCTGAAGCTGACCGCACCGCGTGTTCATGCCGCAAATCGCTATTACTATCGCAAGCTCGAACTCGATGAGGCTGTCTTCAAGCGTCACTAACAAGCAGACTAACGAAAGCACTGTTGGGTGGCAGACAGTTCAACGCGTGAGGCCTCGCGACGAAGCAGTGCAGCGAGCGGGTGCGGCAACGCCCGTGGCATCGGATGACCTGCTGCGCTTCAACTACATCACTTGGCGCGCTGAACTGGACGGAGTTATTTTGCAGCGGTGCCAGGCAGGGCAAACAACTACTTACGCACTGCTTGATGAGCGGGTCCCCGAAATCAAATCCCCGTCACGTGACCAGGCATTAGCTGAACTGACCCGGCGCTACTTCACCTAGTCATGGACCTGCGCCAACGGTGCCGGATTTTGTGTGGTGGTCCGGCCTGACCGCTAAAGACGTGAACAGCGGGCTCTGACATGGTTCCAGCCTCAACTCCTGAAGGAAGTGATCGATGGCAAGACCTATTGGCGTTCTTCATCTATGCTACCGGTAAAACGCGCGGCGCGAGTTGCGCACCTCTTGCCGCAGTTCGATGAGTACTTAGTTAGCTATAAAGATCGCAGCGCTGCGGTCTGAAGCCCAATAACAACAAAGAGACGCTCGAGGCGGCATTGCTTAACCCAACGATTGTTATTGACGGCCTCGTTGTTTGGTAGCTGGAAGCGTTCGTTGGAACAAAAGTCGGTGCGCATCACACCTCAACTGTTTCGCGCCGGTGAGCAAAGCAGGAAAGGCAGCTGGTCGCAGACGCTGCAGATCTGCTACGGTGGCATTCCTCGACTTGACACCGTGGTGCTGGCCTAATCGGGAATGCCGGTGAAGCTTTTCCTGTTTGACTGAACCCGCGGTTTCTCGCTGGAGTACCATCAATCCCGACGAGATCGATTTTGACTCTGATACAGAAATCAGATCGTCTCCCGCTCTCCCGATAGCCGCCCGCTAAGGCGGCAACCAATCAAAATTCGATTTTGACAAGCGTTACGCGCGATTCGAACTGGTGCTCAGGCACCGGCTCATCAACCGTCGCACGTTGATCAGGAATAAGGGAGGCTGTCATGTCAGCTCTAGCGCCACGAAACAGTTATCGAATTACTGATGAACAGGAGTGGCTGGAATCCTCAGACAACGTTGACCTTTCGCCTGCGTCTGTCTGGGCGCCTGACTACGAGGAAGAAGATGAAACAACCCTGCAGGGTAAGCGAGTCGATGCTCAGTACATCGAGCCTGATGTCTCCGAACCTGGAGGAGGAAGAGTCTGGTCGTTGATACTCCTCGCCAGGTTCGAATACTGGATGAGTCGCAGGTGCTTCCCGGCGAGGCATCGTTTGCCACTGTCAGTCTGAATCAACCCTTCGAAGAGAGCGTTCTCAAACCGCAAAACTCCTGGGAGCCGATCTCAACCAGTAGCGTCGACGACTATCGTGAACGCGAGGCCGCTTCGCGGAGTTCAATTACTGGATGAATCTCAGGTCCTGGCTGGTGAAGCATCGTTTGCCACAGTAATGTTGAGGCCAACGCACAAGGCAAGCGCACTCGCCGATTACCGAGTTCCTCGTCAAAACGAAACTGAGCTTAACACAAGCTGGTGCTGGCCATGCTCGCACTGGTTTCAGTCCTCGCTCTGGCGGTGATTGTTCTTTTGAGTACGATGAGCTCTAAGGTTGTAACAGTTAGCTCTGCTCCGCCACCGGCCACTCGTGAATGCCACCAGGCAAACCGCTAATCAGTCAGTGTCGACATCTGATTACTGAGTCTCGCGAATCGGTGTTGATTTCGAATTCGCAAGGCAAGGTGAGTGGGAGCGGCAGCGCCAACTCAAGCAGTGACGACAGTTGAAGAGACGCCAGGGTGTACGCGAAGGCAAAGTTGATTGAAAGAGCTCAGCTCTGACGACTCACGAAAAGCGCCGTCGAGTGATGCAAAATCACGCGCTGTTCAGTCAGGAGATTCTGCGAGAGGTTAATCCGTACGAGCGGTGAACGACTAGGTTATTGAGACAAAGAAGCAGTCGGCCCATTCGGCATCGCTCGCCAAAAAGCGGTGAAGGAACCAGCGGTCGTAAAGACGCCGAATGCCTCTCAGTCAGATCGGAGCCACGCGAGACGCTTCCCGAACCAGCTAAGCAGGCAAAGCGAGGTGCCGCTCACAGTAGAAAATGTTGAAACGAAAACGCCGTCCACTGACTGGCGGCGGGGAACGACCGAGGACCGTCACACGCAAACCAAGTCCCTAAGCGAAGGCAAATGGACGGGTTTAATTCGACTTTCCCTTATCCCAACCTTTCTTGTCCGGCGCCAAAAGGCCTCTGACGATCGATAGCGCTCCCACTTACCATTTTTCATAACATGATTTGCGGCAAGTCGCCTGACTTGCCGCTTTTCGTTGTGATGATCGCAGAGGTTTTCATACTCAGTGCCAGGGGTTTTACGACTTGCACCGCATGCGGGTTTAGTAGCATCTTTCTTTTCCATGTCTAGAAAGTCTGACAGATCTGAAAGTTTTCCGCAGATTGCTGCGAGCCTTTCCCTCGATCGCCAGGAGTTTCTACGCTCGCGGTTGGGCAGTTGGTACTAGTGGAAACCTCAGCGCCGTCGTGGATCGCGAGCCGTTGCGCCTCTGGCTATGAGTCCCAGCGGCGTCGACAAAGGTGAGCTGGTCGCGGATCAGTTTCTAATGATTGACGAACACGGCCGAGTGCTCAGTGAACATGCCGCCAAAACCGTCAGATGAAAGCTCTCTGCACATCAGGATAGTGAAAGAATGCGGCGCCCGGCGCGGTGCTTCACACTCACTCAATCCGGGAACACGATGCTCTCGGACCTTCACGCCGCCGAAGGTGGCCTGGCAATCGAAGGCCTCAGCTGAGATGCTTAAAGCGACTACGCGGCGTTAAGACACACCGACATCGCGAGTGGTTGCCGATTATCGAGAATCTCTCGGACATGTTGGCTCTGGCCGATAGCGTCGGCGATACTCTCAGGAAACATTCGGATGCGCACGGCTTCTGCTACGGGGTCATGGACTCTATACCTGGGGTGATGATCCGGCGGGAGGCAAAACGGCATGTCGAGATTCTCGAGTTCCTGCTTGAAGTCGTGGGCCGCACGCTCCTGTTGAAACGACGCAATACATAGAGGCGTTGACGATGGCGTTAGTGACGATCCTGATGAAGACAAGACGATAACCGAAGCGGGAAGCGATCGCCGCTTATCTCAACCGGAATGGCATTGATTACGAGCATTGGAACCCCGCTCATCCAGTCGCTCCGGATGCACCCCCTGAAGAAATCCTGCGAGCTTATGCCAAAGAGATCCGACGAACTAAAAGCCCGAGGCGGTTATGTGACGGCTGATGTAATCGATGTTAGTCCCGAGACGCCGGGGCTCGAAGCGATGCTCCGGAAGTTTAGTAGTGAACACTGGCATGACGAAGACGAGGTGCGCTTCATAATCGCGGGCCATGGACTCTTTCATATTCACACCAGAGGCCGGACCGGTGGTTCGCAATCGAAGTGGAAGCCGGCGATCTGATTCTGTGTGCCGCGGGGCACCTGGCATTGGTTCAACCTCTGCGCCGATCGCCGCATTCGAGCTATCCGTTTGTTTCAGGACATGGCGGGCTGGACGCCCCTCTATACCGAGAGTGGTGTGGATCAGAGTTTTCTGCCTGTTTGCTTTGGCGTTTCCCATCTTCCGCCGAACGATCGGACCGCATCCTGATTTCTGGGCCGGATCAATTCATGACTTCAAGTCTCGCAACCAAGGGTATTCGCGGTGTCTTACTCGACATCGAAGGCACGACCACGCCCATCGCCTTCTGTTCACGAAGTTTTGTTTTCTTACGCGCGATCACAGGTGCGGAATTTTCTCGCAGAGCATTTTGGATCAGCGGAGTTGGTTGCCGACCTCCAGCAACTGCGCGAGGAGCACGCCCAGGACGTGAAGCAAAACTTATGCAGCCGCCGGCGCTCGTCGAGATCGATGGGCCGCGCGCTGCTGAGATAGATTCTCTGGGCGAGTACGTGAGCTGGCTGATTGATCGCGATCGCAAGTCGAAGGGCTTGAAATCCTTGCAAGGCAAGATCTGGAAACAGGGTTACCTGGACGGGACTCTGAAAGCTGAACTCTTCTCTCCGAGGTGGCGCCGGCTCTCGAACGTTGGCGGCGCGCGGGTTTAAAGATCAGCATCTTCTCCTCCGGTAGCTCTCTGGCGCAGCAACTTCTCTTCGCTCACACTGAAGCAGGCGATCTCACCGGGTTCATCAGACAATTATTTTGACACTACGGTTGGATCGAAGACAGACGTTGAAAGCTATCGTCGGATTGCATACGCCTCTGTGCCTGCACGGCGGAGGAGGTCCTTTTCATTTCAGATGTAGTTCCGGAACTTGATGCTGCCGGGGCCGCCGGAATGCGGACGCTGCTGTGCGTCAGGCCCGGCAATCACCCCCAACCCCTCGCTAAGCGATATCAGACACCCGAGATTTCAGATGAGATCTCGTGAGTATCCAGGGTGATGGTCCAGGTCAACGCCAGGACCCGCTTCGCCTTGGACATAATCCTCAAACTTCCAACTCCGGATCGTACTGAACGCGAATCACCTTCCGCCATTGGCGACTGCGCAGACATCATGACCTCGGGAAAAAGCATAGGTAGCAAAGCCTTTTCGCAAAATCAGGCGCAGCACTGCGCGCTGTTGGTCTCGGTGGCTTCCCTTAGGGTTCCTTCTCACCGCACGGAGCATCTCCGCCTCAACAGCTTCCGTTTCCGGTGCGCACCCGAGGCGAATCTGCTAAGGACGGGCAAAGGCTCCTCGCGACCTGTCAGGTCGTGCGCATCGTGTCTCGCGACTCGCATGGTTTTCTCTGGTCTCCCGGCACCGGTGACGGGTCTGGGCCGATCCAACGGCTACGGAGTTCACCACCTATGGGGCCGAACACGGCCCGCCCCGAACCGGGTAATCAGTCGACCTGCCTGCGAGACTCCGGCGCGGAGCTTCCACCGGGTAGACGATAATGGAGGCGGCGGGGTAGTCCCGCTTCAACCCCCTCTTCCATTGCGGAACGAACAGCCGCAAACCCGCAATTTATTCACTGCGCTTCCCGTCGGCGTACAGGCGACGGTAGCATAACCGCGTGAACTTCCTTCGTAGTGACTAGACCGCGATAGGCTCCGGGTCTGGGCTGGAACTGATGGTGGACTGTTCCGCCTTGACGAGACGAGCAGTCGATCCTATCTTTCGCCGCGTCTCACTGAATCTGGGGGAACTGGATAACGTCGTAGTTGTGAGAGCGCTGGTCGAGGACAAGCGAAGGCAGTCTCTGGGCTGAGCACTCAAGGGCTGGGGATTGGTCCGACGCTTACCAGACGGCAAGACGGTTCGCTACAGAATTCAACCGTCGGCGCTCGGCGATCCTCTGTCGAGTCGCTAATGTTTGATCCTGAGGGCAGACTTTGGATCGCGCACCGCGGGGGCGGGACTCGTCGTGTTCAAGCCAGATCCGGCCTCCAACAATCGCCGCGGGCGATCAACCACCAGACGCAAACTCTGGTCGCATCTGCGTCCGGCGCTCGCTCGTCCGATCAACTTGTCCGTCTGCCGGCGTCCCCGGCGAGGCCTACCGCTATACCACTGCCGATGGGCTCGCCGGCGATTCCGCTCGCAGGAGAAATATATCAATCCGCTGACGGGCGGATCTGGATAGGCACCGATGGCGGACTGACTGTGTTTAGTGACGGGCGCTTCCGCAGTTACACCATGGCCCAGGGGCTTGAGCACTAGATCAGTCTCGGCGCGAAGTCGAGGACCGCGACGGCAACCTCTGGCTGGCAAGCGCAGCGGGCGCTATGAAGATCACCTGAAGCGGCTTTACCACTTTCGGGAAAGTGGATGGTCTAAGCAATGCCACGGTGATGTCTGTCTTTGAAAACCAGCACGGAGAACTCTGCGTGACGAGCGACGAAGGGGAGCCCTTCATCAATCATTTTGATGGCCAACGATTCAACGCCGTCAGGCTTCAGCTGCCTCGCGAGATCAAGAGTTTCGGCTGGGGTTGGAATCAAATCATCTTTCAGGACCACACCGGTGAGTGGTGGCTGCCCACTTACTACGGCCTCTATCGCTTCCCGCATGTTACGAGTGTAGAGCAACTGGCGCACATGCATCCCGAAAGCCGTCTATACCCAGCAGCATGGCGAACTGCCCGGCACCGACGTGTTCCGTCTGTTTGAAGACTCCCGCGGTGATATCTGGATCAGCATCGCGGGAGTGAGTGGTGCTCTAATGTAGTTCGCTGGGGAGCGATCCACCGAGTCTTTTCACGTCTATTCTGAAGGAGAGGGACTGCCGCGCTACAGCCCGCCAACCGCCTTTCGCGAAGATGCCGCCGGGAACCTTTGGCTGGGCTTTTATGAGGGCGGCCTGGCACGCTACCGCGATGGACGCTTTCGAATGTTCACCCAGACCGATCGCATGCCGGCCGGACCTGTGAGGGCCTTATATCTCGACCATGCCGGCCGAATGTGGGTTGCGACTGGTCAGGACGGCGTCGCCCGCATCGACGATCCGCAAGCGGATCATCCGCGCGTCGTTGCTCACACGACCGCTGACGGTCTATCCAGCAATGGCGTCTCGTGCATCACTGAAGACAAGTTGGGACGAATGTACTTCGGCACTTCACGCGGTCTGGATCAGCTCGACCTGCAGACTAAACATGTCAGGCATCTACACCAAGGCCGATGGGCTCCCAAGCAGCGCGGTGACGGTCGCTTTTCGCGATCGGCAGGATGCGCTTTGGTTCGGCACCGACCTGGGCCTTTCGCGGCTCATTCCAGGGCCTGACTCACCTCAGCAGCAACCGCCCATCTTGATCAGTGGGCTGCGCATCGCCGGTGATTCGCAGCCAATCTCGGCTCTGGGCGAAAGCGAAGTGTCTGGACTCATCCTCAATCCAAACCAGAATCAACTGAGCATTGACTTCGTCGGTCTGGGCTTCGCCGCCGGCGAGGGACTGAAGTATCAATACAAATTGATCGGCGCCAATGAGGAGTGGAGCGCGCCCACCGATCAGCGCACGATCAACTATGCCGGCCTTTCACCCGGCAAGTATCGTTTCATGGTGCAGGCAGTGACTGCCGACGGCATCACCAGTCCATCACCTGCAACTATTAGCTTCACCATCATGCCGCCGTTCTGGCAACGTTGGTGGTTTGTTATTCTGACTCTGGCTCTTACAGGACTAGTTGCGGCCGCCATAATTCGTAACCGTGTCACACGCTTAATTGAATTAGAACGCGTGCGCACACGCATAGCTGCGGATCTGCATGACGACATCGGTTCGGCGCTGTCGCGTATCGCGATTCTGAGTGAGGTGACCCGCCGGCAAGGAAACGTTGAGGCTGCGGTTAGTGAGCCGCTCGGAGTGATCGCCGGCGCCTCGCGTGACCTGGTGGATTCGATGAGCGACATCGTGTGGGCCATAAATCCGAACAAAGATCACCTTCGCGATCTCATACAGCGCATGCGTCGCTTCGCCAGCGACCTATTCACCGCCCGCCAGATTGAGTTTAGCTTTGACGCGCCCGGTGAGGAGCAAGCCTTTGAGAATCGGAGCGGACCTGCGCCGCCAGGTCTTTCTGATTTTCAAAGAGGCCGTCAACAACATCGCGCGTCACTCCCGGTGCACGCAAGCGCAGATCGAAATGCGAATCGAAAAGAGATGGCTGACGGTGAGAGTTGCGGATAATGGGCCGGGCTTCGACTCGGCCCAGCCAAGCGAGGGCCAGGGACTGGCTAGCATGCAGGCTCGCGCGAAGGAGTTAGGAGGCAAACTGGAGATCATCTCGAATGATCAAACAGGCACCACGGTGCTCCTGAAAGCGCCGTTAGCGGCAAGAGTGAGTTCGCGAGATGGACGGTTGCGCTAGTTCAAAGTCTCAATGACAAATGACAAATGGAAAATGTTCTTTTAGATCGGAAACTGACCCCCTTCCTATCTGTTTAGACGGGGCATTCCCAACTAATTTGCTGTAGGCTAAGGCTGCACGAGTTTGGCCTGACCTCGAATGATTATGAACGAAACCCAAACCGCAGCGTCGGCCCAATCAGCTTCCGCTCCGGCCAGCATCAAGGTGGCAATTGTCGAAGACCAACGTCGATATCCGCGAGGGTCTGGCATCGTTGATCAAATTCACTGAGGGGTTCCAGTGCACTGGCAGTTTTCGCTCAATGGAAGAAGCGCTGGAGAAGGTCCGTTTCGATCAGCCCAACATCATGCTGGTCGACATTGGTTTGCCGGGAATGAAGCGGCATCGAAGGCATTCGCCTTCTGAAAGAAAGCTACCCGGACATCTTGTTATTAATGCTCACGGTCTATGACGATGACGAGATGATATTCAACGCGCTGTGCGCGGGAGCCTGCGGGTACTTGCTGAAAAACGCCACCCGCGCGCTTGATTGAAAGTCTGACAGGAGGCCATGGATGGCGGAGCGCCAATGTCGCCGGAGGTCGCGCGTCGGGTTATCAAATTGTTTCGCGAGATTCGCCCTCCCGACAAAGCCGACTATAAACTCACACCGCACGAACTGCGGCTCCTGAAGCTGCTCGTCGAAGGACACAACTACCAAACGGCCGCCGCCGCGCCAGGGGGTCAAGCGTCACAACCGTCGCGTTCCATATGCGCAACATCTACGAGAAGTTGCAAGTCCACTCCAAATCAGAAGCAGTCGCCAAAGCGCTTCGCAATCGCCTGGTGTAGTGGGCAGGCAGTGGCCAGTGGCGCAGTGAGCAGTGAGCAGTGAGCAGTAGGAGCAGTGATTAGATGCTGCCGGTCCAGTTCGACTTCTGTTCCTAACAACAATCACAGCGACCGACCTCTTTTCCAACTGGACCACTGGTCACTGGCTCACTTCTCCTAACCCTGCTCACTGCTCACCGCACACTGCCCACTGCCCACTGCCCACTGCCACTTCTTTTCCTACCTATACAGACGGTGACTCCCGCGTTCCCCTCCGAGTATTCATTTGCGCTGGATAGGCGAAATGAACCCCGACAGCAAGCACCGAACTCAACTCAAAAACATAAGGAGCCGAACATGAAAGTTCTCAACACGCGTTTGAAATTGATTGCTTTAGTTCTAATGGTGGCCGTCGCGATTCTCTCAATTGGACAGAGAACCGGCGCGGTTCCGGATCAGACTCGGGCAATACGTGAGGCGGCAAATGAGGTTGGTATCAGCATCCAGGGAGGCATCACGCATGGTGAAACGCTCCGGTTCACTGCCTTTCATGCGGCGGCCGCCGGCTGTGAAACACACGAGCAGATGCTGCTGACCGTCTTCGACAGCCAGGGCAACGTTATCGCGCAGCAGCTTTGGATTACTAACCCGAACCAGACATTCCATTTCGACCTCAACGCAGACCAGCTTCCTCAATCGGCTTTCGACAACAATGGCCGAGCCGAACTCATCGGACTCCTGACTCACCCAGGTGGCGTCAATTCGGGTGGAATCCCTGGTGGCGGATGCGTGGTCGCAGGAGAGGTGTTTGACAACAACACTGGCCGGACTTTGACTCACATCGCCGGTGCACCGACTCTTCGACTGTCAACGTGGCTCGGGGTCCGTGAGGCCAGGGTAAGAATTCAAGTCAAAACCATTGGGTTCACATTGCCGGCGTAGCGCTATCGAGTTGTCGATGATCCCTTTGGCGGCTCGGAAGGCTATTACGGGACTCAAAACTACTAAGGAGAACTCCGATGTTTACCACGCGCAGACTTTCTGCTTCCTGCATTCTGCTTTTTTGTCTGCTCAGCATCGGGCTCGCTCAAGGTGAGCAGGCAGGCAAACCAGAACGGACTGTCAGCCAGTCAGGTTCTATGGTTACCGCATCAGCCGCAGCGGAGCGCGTGCGTTTTACCGCACCGAGCAATGTGGTGCGCATGCAGCTGGAGGTAATTTCTGAGAACGGACAGGTCCTGTTTGACGTGAGCAGCAAAGGCAACGTGCTTGATTGACACTACAGGACAGCAGCGCGCCAGCGCCTGCAGGGTGCTTATCTCACGGTGCTAACGGTGAAGAGTTTGTCGGGAAGATTGAGTGAGAAAGGATTGGCTCAGTTTCGATCGGAGAAAAGCAGGTCGAACTACGGCGGGTGGATCCGGCGCAGTTGAGCGCGCGCAGCAGCAGGCAGTGGGGCCAGTTGAAGAGAATGGAGCGTTGACCATACTCCAGGCGGATGAAGCGGAAGCCACCATCGGTGTTGGCTCACAACGGCAGCGAGGGACAGATCATTCGTGACCGTGGTGCGCTCTCATTTCGTCTGGGAGATTTTTTCAGTGGTAACGATCAAGAGCAGATGCGCTTGACTGAAGAAGGCAACTTAGGCATCGGGACGGACCAGCCGCACGCAAAGCTGGATGTGGCCGGAACGATACGCACAACGCAGGGGATTGAGTTTGCGGACGGCACGGTGCAGACAACGGGGCTAAGCGGGCACAAAGATAAGGATGGCAACGTCGTCCCCGCTGCCGCCGGCACCGGCACCCAGAACAGAATTGCGAAGCGGACCGACAGTGCCGGCACGCTGGGCGACTCGCTGCTGAACGAGGCCGGAGGTGGCGTCGAGTTGCGCTCCGCAGCGGCGGGTGTCGGCATCAATCCGACCTTTGTCAATCCCAACAACGTTCCCGGCTTCTCGCAGTTGCAGGCTTATCCGGCCGCCGGACAAAACACTAATCTATCGTTCGCGGTGGTGCCGCGGGGCGCAGGTGCGGCCAGTAATCGGGCCCAGCTTTCGTTATTCAATACGGACTTCATCGCCGATTCGAGCAACTACGAGTTTGGTGCGCTTGCGGGCGCGGGGGCCGGATTTCGTTTTTGGGACGGGAAAGAGTGGGACGGGGCAGAATCGTCCAATCATGTCTCGCGGCTGGCTTTCTCAGCGATAACACCACCAACAACGGCCAGTTGCAGTTTGGCCATCAACGGCAACGTCGGCGTCGGCAACACTGCGCCAGCTGCAAAGTTGGACGTGACTGGCGACGTCAACACCTCGACGCAGTACAACATCGGCGGACAACGCATGTTAAGCAACCCCGGGACAAATAATCTCTTTGCCGGGGCTGGAGCGGGACTAAGCACCAGCGGTTTCGGCTTTAATGCATTTTTGGTTCCAGTGCCGGTAGTGCAAACACCACCGGCAACCGCAATTCGTTTTTGGTGCCAATGCCGGTAGTGCAAACACCACCGGCGCCTTTAATTCATTCTTTGGTTTCTTTGCAGGTATTTCAAACACCGCCGACCACAATTCATTTTTTGGTTCCCTTGCCGGGGCAAACACCACCGTTGGGGGCTTTAATTCATTCTTCGGTGATAGCGCAGGGAGCAGTAACGAGGGCGGGAGTTTAACTCATACTTTGGCACATCAGCCGGCGCAGCTAACATGGGGGCATCGCCAATTCTTTCTTTGGCTACCTGGCTGGCGTTAATAGCACAAGCAACGGCAACTCATTCTTTGGCAAGAGCGCTGGCGAGCTCACCACGACAGGTGGCCAGAACGCGTTCTTCGGAGTTGAGGCTGGCTCAGACACCAATACGGGTGACTTCAACTCGTTCTTTGGGACTCGGGCTGGTCAAGGTAACGCGACAGGCACCAGGAACACGGCTATCGGAATTGATTCCAAGGTCGGGTCGAATCTCAACAATGCCACCTCGATCGGTGCCCGTTCGCAGGTAGCCCAGAGCGATTCACTAGTGCTTGGCAGTATCCATGGTGTCAATGGTGCAACAGACGATACCAAAGTCGGCATTGGCGTCACTGCGCCGTTGGCCACGTTTCACGTCGTCTCTTACTCCACCAGCGCCACCAGCAATACCGCGGATTTTCAGGCACCGAACATCGGGCCGAACCAGAGCCATATCCACCGCGGGACCAACGGCGATTGGTACATTCGTTCCGCCGCCAGCGCGGGCAAAGTCATATTGGAAGATACGGGCGGCAACGTCGGCATCGGCACAGGCAGTCCGAACGCTAAGCTACAGGTCTCCGGAGGTGATGTCGCCGTCACAACCCAGGGCTCTGGCATCATCCTCAGGGCAACGACTGATATTGGGGGGGCTGGTTTGCTACCGCTTGACGGTAGACGCCCTCGGCACACTGGGTACATCACCTGTGGTTTGCCCCTAGCTCCATATAGCGCTCACCGCAAAGAGAGTTTCAGCATCAGCGGCTAAGAGTTGAGCAACAGTTGCGACAGGAGCGCGCAAGCATGGAAAAACTAGAGACGCGGTTGGCGGCGTTGGAAATGACGGTAAAGAGGATGTCGGTGAAGCGGCGGCAGCGGCGCTGAAAGTCATCAGTCCAGATGGGCCAGAACTTTGTGAAACAAGAAGCCTGTCTGTCGCAACCCACCCCTGCGAACCTATCTAAACAGACGGCGATAAGTTACTCTCATCCGAGCAATCATGTGCGCTCGGTAAAAGGAGAATTGCGATGTTCACACTGCGACGACGTTCCCCTGGGTCTTTCTTGCTGCTTTTTTGCCTGCTCGCTACGGCGTTCGCTCAAGCTGAGCAGGCGAGCAGCGTCCCGCAGAAGACCAGCTCGACAAATACTACCGTGACCGCCGCGGCCGCAGCGGAGCGCATGCGCTTCACGGCCCCGAGCAACGTCGTGCGCATGCAACTGCAGATAATTTCTGGGAGTGGTCAGATTCTGTTTGACGTCAGCAGCAAAGGCAACGTGCTTGATTGGACACTACAGGACAGCAGCGGCCAGCGCTTGCAGGGTGCATATCTCGCGGTGGTAACGGTCAAGAGTTTGGCCGGCAGACTGAGTGAAAAGGATTGGCTCAGTTTCGATCGGAGAAAAGCAGGGTCGAACTACAGCGAGTGGACGAAACGCAATTGAACGCCGCCCAGCAACAGGTCGTTGGCCCGCTTGAGGAAAATAACGCGTTGATCATTCTCAAAGCGGATGAAGCAGAACCTGCCACCGTGTTGGCTAACAACGGCAGCGACGGACAGATCATTCGTAACCGTGGCGCACTCTCATTTCGTCTGGGAGATTTCTTCAGCGGCAACGACACCGAGCAGATGCGGTTGACGGAAGAAGGTAATCTCGGAATTGGTACAGAGAACCCGCGAACTAAGCTTGACGTGGCGGGCACGATTCACGCTACGAAAGGGATCGAGTTCGATGACGGCACAGTGCAGACGACTGGCTTGAGCGGCCGAAAAGATAAAGACTGGCAACGTTATTCCCAATGCCAGTGGTGCAGTGTACACAAAACAGAATTGTTAAGTGGACCGACAGCGCCGGCACGCTGGGAGACTCGCTGCTGGGCGAGGTCGGAGCCGGCGTTGAATTGCGCTCCGCCCCACAGGGCGTGGGCATCAATCCGGTTTTCATCAACCCCAGTACTAATCCGGGCTTCTCGCAGTTGCAGGCTTATCCCGTCACTGGACCAAACGCCAATCTATCGTTCGCGGTAGTGCCGCGAGGCACGGGAGCGGCCAATAATCGGGCCCAACTAGCGCTCTTCAATACGGACTTCATCGCTGACTCGAGCAACTACGAGTTTGCGGCGTTGCGGGCGCGCGGGCCAGATTTCGTTTTTGGCACCGGCAGAGCGGGCACGGGTGTGAATCGCCCGTTCATGCTGGCCTCAGGCTTCCTCGCTGACAACATACGACAAACAACGGCCAGTTGTATTTGGCCACTAACGGCAACGTTGGCATTGGCAACACAGCGCCAGGAGCAAAGTTGGATGTTACTGGCGACGTCAACACCTCAACGCTGTTCAAGATTGGCGGGAATCGCATCTTGAGGCGCTCCTGGAAGCAATAATGCTTTTGTGGGCTTTGAGGCAGGCCACCTTAACAGTACTGGTGCAAAGAACTCCTTCTTCGGACAGGGTGCCGGCTTCTCTAATACAGGGGCGCGCGGAAAATTCCTTCTTTCGGCTTTGAGGCTGGCCTCGACAGCGGCACCGGTCAAGAGAACTCCTTCTTGATCGGAGGCGGGCTTCTTTAACACGGAGGGCGCTTTCAATTCTCTTCGTAGGCTTTCAAGCTGGCCATTCGAACACTAGCGGGCGAAAGAAACTCCTTCTTCTGGATTTAATGCCGGCAACACCAATGTTGACGGCGCCCGCAACACGGCTATCGGAAACGCTGCCAAATGTCGGGGCGAGTAATCTCACCAATGCCACCGCGATCGGTGCCCAACGCCGCAGGTGGACCAGAGTGATTCACTGGTACTGGGCAGTATTAACGGTGTCAATGGTGCTGCAGCTAACACCAACGTCGGCATAGGCGTCACTGCGCCGATCGGCCACGCTCACTGTCGCCTCTCGTCAACCAGCAGCTCTCTTCGAGAACACCGCTGACCTTCCGGAATTTCGGCATCGGGCCGAACCAGAGCCACATTCACTACGGTCTGAACGGCGACTGGTACATCCGTTCCGCCGCCAGTGGGGCAAGGTCGTATTGCAAGATACGGGTGGCAACGTCGGCATCGGCACGACCAGCCCCACTGCTACTCTGGAGGTCAAAGGTACCGATTCAAATGCAGGCACCCTGGCTTTTCGAGTTACGAACTCGAGTGGGCTGCCCGCGCTTGTCGTCTATGACGACCGGACCGTCGGGATTGGAGCGCTCGAAGCGTCTACTACTACCCATGTCTGCTTAAACGCAGCTCACTTTGCCGTGGTGCAGTTCGGCGGCGGAGTATGTCCCCACGATCGACAGCGGATTCAGGTTTCCCAGAAACCGCTGAACCTCGTGAGCATCGCACCCGCCGTCACCAATCCCTACGGCGACACGCACGGTCCCTTCACCGTCCAGAAATCCAGCGACCGCGGGCGATCCGAACCTGCTAGGCTTTATCGTCAAACCCGAATCGGGCGCGGACGGACCGAAACTCAACGACCACTATCTTCCTCGCCATCTACGGCTACTTCCCAGCAAAAGTGACAATGGAGAATGGCGCGATCCATCAGCGGCGACGCGATCACGTCGAGTTCCAAAGCGGGCTATGGGATGAAGGCGACGAGCGCCTGCAAGATCGTCGGCTACGCGTTAGAGGATACCGAATAAAGAAGGAACGATTCAAGTCTTTGCGCATCACGGCGAGCATACTGCGCCGGAAGCTACTGGCGTTGCGCGCGCAAGTGCAGGGATTGAAACAACAGACCTCGTGGGCCACCTTCTCTGATGAGCGTTTGAAAAACATCAAGGGGCGCTTCACTCCCGGACTCAAAGCCGTCATGCAGTTGCAGCCCGTCCGCTACGAATACAAGCCAGACAACGCGCTGGGACTCCAGTCCAGCGGCCAGCACATCGGCTTTGGCGCGCAAGCCGTGCAGAAGATCATTCCCGAAGCGGTGAGCAAAAACGACAAGGGCTGCTTGCTGGTTAACAACTGATCCCATCCTATGGACCATGCTCAATGCCATCAAGGAACAGCAGCAACAATTACAACAGAAGCGAGTTCGAATTGAAAAACTAGAAGCGCGCTTGGCGGCGGTTGGAAATGATGGTAAAGAAGATGTCGGTGAAGCAAAGGCCGCGGCGATAAGCGCAATTAGGCCACCCCAGGGCCAGGGCGAATGAACACGAAGCCGCTCTTATGGCTGCGACGAGGTGACGGGTCTCTGTCGCACGGTTTGCACCTCAGTGATCAATGCAATTCCTCAGTCAGTGCACTGTGCGATATTCCGGCAAAGAGTTGCGTGCTCCCTTGAGTTTCTGCTGGGACCTGAAGAGAGACCCACCGCTAAGGGAATTCCAAGAGTCCGATTGACGTTCCCGCGAGTTCTTCAAATGCGGTAAGTGCTAACCATGCGCGCAGCGTACTGTCGCATGGCGCAATCTTATTTGCATCGCCTCGCCTGCTCGCCTTCTCGCGTTTGAATGCGACGCTAATCGCATCTCCCTCAAACCGGCAGTCGAGGCAGCCGGTGGTTCATCGCTCCTCTCCCATTTTCATCTTCTACGAGAATGAGTTCTGGCTGAACTTACATCACTTTCTGTACGTGTTGGGTCGCTCGGAGAACAAGACCAGAGACTCGGCGCGAGCAGCAGTGAGTGGCGCGCCGGCTGATCAGCAACAAGGAATGACTTCGTTAACAGCTAACGAGCAGACTGTCTGGAAAGAGGTTGTTCACCAGTACGCGGCCGGTCTCAGCAAGAAGGACATCGTCTTTGATGATCCACTACCGGCTATCACGATTGAGCTCGCGCGAGCGCGCAGCGCGAAATCGCTCGCAGGCGCCGGTGTAGCATGCCTGCGATCGCCGCGGTGCTTGTGCGAGCAGCTCCCATCTATCGAAAGGCCTGGTGGCTCAAAGCATCAGGCGGCGAACAAAGCCTGGCAAGTCGAAATTCAAGCGCTGGTCAAACAATACGGGACGCAAGTGCTCGCTTTCATAACCAACGCCTACCAGATGCAATGGTCGGCAAAGGGATACGCCGTGCACATATCTGCGTACTGCAATTGGGCGGGAGCTTATTCGGTAACTGGCCACTTGCTCGTCCTCTCGAGCCTTAGTGAAGCGAATCACGGAACTACGGGTCTCGAAATTGTTTTTCATGAGGGTATGCATCAGTGGGACGAACTAATGGATGCGCTTTTGCTGGAGCAAGCTCGGCGAATCAAGAAGCCTATTCCCGATAAAATCTCACACGCGCTCGTCTTTTTACTGCCGGCGAAGCTGTGCGTCGTGTGATACCTGGCCACATACCTTATGCCGATAAGTCTGGCGTGTGGCAACGAGGCATGACCCGTGAAAGAGAGGCCCTCATTGAGATTTGGAAACCATACCTTGATGGAAGAGGAGCCAGGGACGAGGCACTTGCTGAACTCATCAACCGGCTGAACACCGAAGCAGGAAAAAATCACCGTAGTGGAACGAAGCGGTTGGAGAAGGCGTCAGCTGAATGAAGGAACAAACGCCTCGTTTAGCGCGTAAAGACTGACTAACATGACCAACGCACAAACTGACGCATCGACTCCTCGGAAACCGCTCCGCCTATGGCCCGGCGTGGTCCTCGTGATACTGCAGTGGCTGGGCTGGTTTGTCGTTCCTATCTTTTCTGCCCGACACTCGTATCTACGGTTTCCTGGTCGGATGTCTCGTGTGGATTGGCGATCGTTGTTTGGTGGATGTTCTTCAGCCGCGCACCCTGGGTTGAGCGCCTGGGCGCCCTCGTCCTGATGGTCATCGCGCCGATTGGAACAAAGTTCATCGTCCACAAGTCGATTGCAGGCGGCGGGATGGGGATGTTGATCTCACATCTTAGTCGTCCCCATGCTTAGCCTCGCGTTGGTGGTGTGGGCAGTGGCCAGCCGTCGCCTCGGCCGGACCGCGACGCGCGGCGCTGGTTGCAGCCATCCTTCTGGCCTGCGGGGTGTTTACGCTCATACGGACCGGTGGCCTCACTGCAGACTTCCGAAACGATTTTCACTGGCGGTGGACCAAAACTCCAGAGGAGCGGCTCCTGGCTCAGGCGGGCGATGAGCCGCTGGTATCGACGTTACTCTCAGCGGCTCCGGCGGCCGTTGCTTCACCGGCAGCGACGGGAGCCGATTGGCCCGGCTTTCGCGGACCAAAGCGCGACGGCATCGTTCGCGGTGTGCAGATCAAGACCGACTGGACAGCATCGCCGCCGGTTGAAATTTGGCGCCGGCCGATTGGGCCGGGCTGGTCGTCCTTCGCGGTTCGCAGCGGGCGACTCTATACACAGGAGCAGCGTGGCGATGACGAGATCGTCGCCTGTTACGACGTGAGCACGGGCAAGCCGGTGTGGAGACACAGCGATGCGGCACGGTTCTGGGAGTCGAATGCCGGTCCCGGTCCGCGCGCGACGCCGACGCTGAGCAACGGTCGCGTGTACACACTCGGCGCCACGGGAATTATGAACGTGCTTGATGAAGGCACTGGAGCCGTCGTGTGGTCGCGCAACGCGGTGTCCGGCACTGGCGCAAAGATTCCCGGTTGGGGTATCGCCGGCTCGCCGCTCGTGGTTAACGACGTCGTCATTGTCGCCGCGTCCGGCGACCTCGTCGCTTATGACCTCGCCACCGGCAATCCGCGCTGGTTCGGTCCGAAGCCGGCTCGAGCTATAGCTCGCCACAGTTATTGACTATTGATGGAGTACCGCAGATTCTGCTGCTGAGTGCCAAGGGCGCGACCAGCGTCGCTCTGGCAGACGGCAAGTTGCTCTGGGAGCACCTGTGGCCCGGCACTCCCATCGTGCAACCAAACCTAACTGAAAATGGCGACATCCTGATAAGCGTCAGCGACAGCAGCGGGACGCGCCGACTCGGCGTCGCGCACGGTTCCAGCGGATGGACCGTCGAAGAGCGTTGGACCTCGGAAGACCTGAATCCCTTCTTCAACGACCTGGTCGTTCACAATGGCCTTGCCTTTGGCTTCGACGGCAGCATCCTCGCGTGCATCGACCTCGCGGACGGCAAGCTCAAGTGGAGGGGTGGAAACTACGGTCACGGCCAGCTTGTTTTGTTGCCCGACCAAAACCTGCTGGTGGTGCTGTCGGAAGCGGGCGACCTGGCGCTTGTCAAAGCGACTTCTGATCAGTTCACGGAGTTGGCGCACTTTCCGGCGATCGAGGGTAAGACCTGGAACCACCCGGTGCTGGCCGGCGACGTTCTGCTGGTTCGCAACGGCGAGGAGATGGCGGCGTTTCGCTTGTCCCTCGCGGGCTCTTAACGATCAACGATCACCCTGCGGCGAGGAAGTAAAACGGATCGCCACTTTACTGCTTCACACCCTCGCTGCTTTGTTGTCGAAACTTTTTAATGAGTTTCTTGATAAGCTCCGTGTCTTTCGCGTCCGGCTCAATTTTCAAAAACAGCTCCAGTTCGTCCGCCGCTTCTTTGTATCTCTTGAGCTGGTTGAACAGCAGTGCCAACTGCCAGTGGACGTCCGCGGACTTTGAGGAGGCTAAATGATCCGCCTGCTTTAAATAAGTCTCTGCGTCGTTCAACTTGTCTGTCTGACGTGAGCAACATTCCCAACCAGAGATTTGCGGCCATCGATTGTTGGTTAAGAGCCATCGCGCGTCGCATCGACTCGATCGCCTCAGGCACTTGCTTTAGGTTGTATTGAGCTATCGAGAGCGTGTACAGGCGTGGGATAGGCCTGCCCTGTTGACCTCGATTGCCTTGGTCAGCACAGGAATCGCGCGGTCGTAGTCCTGCTGTTTTACGTATTCGCTGCCCAGTACCTGAAGCGCATCGAAATAGAGCGGAAAGATTTCGATGGCGTTCTCCAGCGCGGTCACGCCTTCCTTTCGCTGCTCGTTTTTCTGCAGCAGCGCAACTCCCCGCTCGTATTGCCTCCGAGCTTTGTCTGGAACCTCCTGAGCAAAAACTACTCCCGGGATAGCAGCTGTCGCGGAGGTCGTTTTGCTGGTCAAAACAAAATCAACCTGCTCGAAAGCACGGCCGCGTTCGAGCTGGACTCGTTGGGTCTGGCCAATGAAGGTCGTTCCGTAGGTCTGAACTCTGATCTGGAAAATTCCAGTGCTGAGTCTGCGGAAGGAAAAAAGGCCGGAATCGTCAGTTTTCGTTCTTTGCGATTACCGAATCTACGTCGTCAAGTAGTTCAACCTGCAAATCGGGAATTGGGTTACGACGATTGTCGGAAACGTGTCCGCTGATCGAGGTGACCTGCTGTGCAATGAAGACTTGCGGACGGATTGGTGCCGGCGGCGGAGGCCCCAAGCATTGCTATGAAGATGCCTAAGACTGGAAGCATCGAAACCTCGTCAGAATTTGTTTCGCTGATTATGCTCGCCGCTGGGCCTGGACGCAATTTCGAAGGACGATTGTAGAAACTGTTATGATGGACGCTATGCAGTGCCCGAGATGCAACAGCTCACGAATTCAGCGCGGCTATAAAGGCCTCGCAGTACCATTGCGTCTACTCGGAATGCACGAATTGCTTTTGCAACAATTGCAATTTGGAATTCAAAAGTCTTGATCCCTTTAAGAAGTTCAAAAGAGCGCGGTCGAGTGAAAAGAGCCTTCCTATAATCGGCGCCGCGCATATCGTTACCAGGCGCACTTGCCCGCAACCATACACCTGGCCGAGAAAAACAGTGATACAGGCAAGGTGTCTTACTCGCGATCGTCGCGGGGTCATTGTGAGGTCATAAGCAGGTTTGGAGTGGCCCTGGCATTTGTCGGGACACGGTTTGCCGAAAGCGGAAGTTGCGCGTGCCGGCCGGCTTCTATTCGTGACGATTGACCTTCCCAACGGCCGGATTGAAGCTTTAGTCACTATCCTCACCTACCAGCGCACCGGTAGCGAAGAAGGCAGGGGCATTGGCTCATCGGTGGGCCGTTCTCCAATATCAATGAGGAGAATGTCGCAATCCTTTCCGCCTACCTCGCAAAGCGGGCGGAGGCTGCGCCGGTGTTGACCACCGACTAACCAAACCGAAAGAACCTTAATCCGGAGATTACGAACCGTGTTTTCTTCTAATCTGCAGAATCCGGGGATAGCATCTGCTTAACAAGAATTTTTGCACCATCAAGCCAGTAGAAGCTATCGTCAACCAGACGATTGTTAGGGCGCCGCGCGACTGATTCGAATTTCCAATTGTAGCTACGAAGCCCTACCAACAAGACGAGCGCGGCAATACATAAGAGTAACAAGAAAGCTTGACCACGCCCGACTCGCCAACCCACTTCCAGTGCCGGGGTCGGTGTTTGTCACGGCCGAAGACTCGGCCCCGTTTAGGGCGCGAGCCTCGAGGCTCGCTCGTGATTGATGCAGGATAGCCTTCACGCTGTCGAGGGCTCGGTTCTCGATAATGCCACGCTTCAGGCCACTGAAAGCGCCTCCCAGTGCATCGGTGCGCGAACGATTCTCATAGGAATAAATATCCTGAGCTCGCACCCGGAATACTCAGGAAGGCTGTCACGCGATAGTGAAGAATCGAAGTAGTGATTTGCGTAAATCTGCTTTGACGCAATCAGAATTTGCGGACCACTTTTCTGCTCGCGCCGGTAGATTGTTATGTGGGTTGATGGCAATGACGAGGCTTCAAACCAAACTTGATCTTCGACCACACCAGCGCCGTGCTCGATCGCGGGCAGCTCCGCATTCGGCGAACTTTTGAGATATTGCGGAATTTCGTCCAGCAACATCGTGGCTTAGAGCAGCCATCAGATCCCGCTGTTCGTCGGCGAGGCGAACTGCTGTTTGCTTATCGTTGTATCTCAATGAGTGCCGCATCTCCACTGAGCCTGATAATCCCGGACGTAATCAAGCAGCATCAGTTTTAGAAGTTGAGTAGCCTGCGCCCGATAATCAGGCGCGCTCCAATCCACTTCCTTATGAAGTCGATCAATCATGAGGGCCGACAACTTCAGCCGGCAATCGCCCACTACACAATCCTTTAGATCCTCCAGGTCACGGTTCTCGAAGGTAAGCAGCTGCAAATCGTCAATGGTTGGCTGACTACTGAAGCTGCCAATTTCGAGAAGTAGCCGAGGTTGTTTTTCAGGGTCATGCTCTCCCTGAATGACTGAAGAAACAATTCAGCAGGCGCCTGGAGCGGAGCCAGGCCGGCCACCACAACCTCTCTCTTATCTCGGGCGGGCAGGAGTTTTACAACCGGTTGGACCCTCGGTAAGCGCAAAAGGTCGGTTTCAGTAAATGAAGCTCTGTCGATGAGGGCCTTTTGAAACTCCGCAACAGAATCTTGCGCCGGGCAGATGTTTGCACCAGAGCGACATTAGTGCGCAAATGCCAAAGAGAATTTGAAGACGCTACTCTTGTTGTTCCACGCATTTCCTGACCCGCGCCTGGCACCTATCGCGAACGCTTTCAGTGCCTTTTTCTGCGCCTGTTCGTTTTGGAATGAACCCTTTTATTACACAAAGAGAAACGTTAAAGAAGCGGAGGAGCATGTGATCGTGCCACGAACTGCGAACCCGCAGAATGTGATTTCGCAATCGTGACGTTATGTTTTCAGGATGAAAAGGCGAGTGCGAGCCGAGGCAAGGCAAATTTTCCGTTTCGGGCGGCGACCTCCGCGCGCATTAGTTCGGCTACGCTCCACGCCTGTGCGACTCAACCCGCGGGAATTGTGTGGTGCGTCGCCATCGAAGATTTCCGAGACCCTGACCCAGCCATGCTACGCCCAGATGTTCTCCGAATTGCCCAAGCCAGCCTGGCCATAGCTTTTTCGACCCGATTCGCCGAAGGCTGCGCGGTAATCTTGTATCGACCCATCAAACACTGCCAAACCGTTCCCTGAGGCGTCGTCTTGTCGAAATCAGACCGGACCTGTCATCTTGAACACTTCGGTCACGCTGCGTTTTGCAATCAGACCGCCTGCCGTGGGCCATGAGCCTACCCTTCTTACAAAACCTTGGTTTTCTCGACTACTCGCCGGTCGCAATGATGGCACACCGCTCGCACTAGAGACCGCGCTCACGTATGAGAGCTAGTTCTTTTTCATTCATAACCGTCAACGACAAAGGCCTTTTCCTTAGCGAAAGCGGGAGCGGGCACATACCACAGCCTACGTCGCTCTCGAGCGATATGGCAGTGGGAGTTTCGAAAGACCTTTCGAAAGCTCGCAAGTTCCAGGGCCTTTGTTTCCGTTGGCGGTGATAATTGTTTTTGCCACAACCCTTTTTGGAGAGAACTTTCGATGAACGCCCCAAAGTTTTGAAACGTTTTACCGTTCTGGTGCTGCTGGTTTCAGTTTGCTCAGCGCTGCTTTTGTTAGACAACCGCAAAGCGCAGGCAGCTACCGCCGCTCACCACTGTTGACAAGCTTTCACCGGAACTGCGTCAGCTAATTCAATCCGGCCAGGGTAGCACTCGTGTGAAGGTGATTGTGCAGTCGACATCGTCACCCTCCCTAACGTCGGGTGGTCTGTTGGGCGGGTTGTTGGTGGGCTGGTGCAAACGGTTGGCGGCCTCCTCCAGGGCGTCCTGTTAGCTCTCAACATAACGCTGCTGGATGTTCGCGCCGATTCAGTGAGTGTGTTGGCGGCCGATCCTTCGGTCTCCTACATCTCACTCGACACTCAGGTACGCACCTTCGGCCACGTTACCAACACCACCGGTGCTCAGCAAAGCCGCGCGCAGAAAACTGCTTTGGGTCTCAACTACACTCTCGACGGTTCCGGTGTGAGCATTGCCATTCTCGACTCGGAATCGACGTCACGCATAAGTCTTTCGCCAGTCAGACGGGCAAAGTTACTTTCAGCAAAGACTTCACGGGCGAAAATCGCACTGACGATCCCTACGGTCATGGCACCCACGTGGCTGCCGTAGCCGCCGGAGCCGGCACCGCAACTAACGGCAATTACGAGGGCATCGCTGCCGCAGCCAATCTGGTAAATCTGCGCGTAATCAACCTCGCAAGGGATCGGCACCGTCTCGGGTGTTTTGAAAGCGCTCGACTGGATCGTGACCAATCGCCAGGCCTACAACATACGAGTAGTTAACATGAGCCTCGGCACTCCGGCGATCAGTTCCTTACAAGAACGATCCCGTTTGCCAGGCGGTACGCAAGCTGGTGAACGCATGGTGTGGTAGTGGTCGCCGCCGCCGGCAACAATGGAAAGACGTCGACCAACTCAGAAAAGTCTGCGGGCAATTCATTGTCCTGGTAACGAACCATCAGCGATCACCGTTGGCGCGAGCAATACCTATGGCAGCGACCCGCGCAACGAAGATTCGGTTACGACCTACAGCTCGCACGGTCCGACCCGAAGCTTTGCGACCGACGTTACGGTGTGAAGCACTATGACAATCTGATCAAACCCGATCTCGTCGCACCGGGAAACAAAATCATCTCCGCCGAAGCTAAGTACAACAAATTGGTCACGATGCACCCCGAGCTCGAAACAAATAACTACTCGACCACGAACATGAAGCTCATGTACATGAGCGGCTCGTCAGTGTCGGCGCCGATGGTGGCGGGCGCGTCTGCCTTGTTGCTCGAAGCGAATCCAAACCTAACGCCAAACATGGTGAAGATGATTCTCATGTACACCGCTCAGCCGCTAAACGGCTTCAATACTTTCGAACAGGGTGCGGGACAACTAAACGTAGCCGGGGCGGTGTCAGTGGCTAAGTTGGTGCGCAGTGATCTGCTAGGCGCACTCCTGGGTACGGCTCCGGCGGTGGGTTCATCATTCCTGACGCAGTCGGCGCCGAGTCCGCAAACGACGATTTCTACTTATGCGTTTCCCTGGGCGCAGGGACTCGTGTTGAATCACACGACGATAACGGGCTCAAATCTGATCACTAAGTATCAGAAGAGTTATGGCAAAGGATACTTGCTGGGCGATGGCGTGACTGAATCGACTTACTCACAAAGCCTGAGCTCCAGCATGTGGACAAGCAACCTGGCGCTCGGGAATTACTTGATGAAGAGTGACGGCACGCCATTGGGGGCGGGGGAATTTTCTGTCCCACCGGGATCATGCTTGGCGACGGCATCATGATTACCGACGGCATCATGATTACTGACGGTATCATGATCAGTGACGGGATTATGATTACTGACGGCATCATGATCACTGACGGTATCATGATTACTGACGGTATCATGATCACCGATTCAAGCATCGGGTGACGCAACTGCAAGCATGCAGTAAAAAATGATCGGGCGAGGGCGTGGCCTGCAGAAGGTCCACTCAAAATAGAAAAAGGGCTGGTCAGGTGACCGGCCCTTTTTCTCATATTTGAGCGAATGAGGCACTAAGACGTCAGGGCGGGCCGAAACGTTGCCGGTATTCGCCCGAAACCGGGAAAGACTTCACCATGTTCTGCGCGGCGGAAGTCGCCGCCGAATTGGTTCAATTTGCTCAGCCAGAAGTTGATGAAGCCACCTTCATCGGGATCACGCCGCAGATAGCCGAAATGTTCCATCTCGACAAATGCCTGGTTGTATTCCGCATTGTAGAAGGACTGTTTCTCCGCAGAAGCAACACCTGTGCTCGCGTCATCGCCTGGTCAGTTACGAGCGACTTGTTGAGAGTGCACTTTAATGGGGTGAGCGACCCATTTTCAGTCTGAATCCCTTTTCTGGTACAGTCATTACAGAGACCTTTAACAGAAATGCGCAGTTATTTGCCCTTATTAACCAAGCATGGGTGCGGTTGCGGCAGATGTGACTGACCAGTTTTCAACCAACCGCCTATACGCTGAGGGGCATCGAACCCGGGCGCCAAAACCGCTCGCGTGGGAAATTAGAATTGATGCGATTTATTAAATTACTAAACATACTGGCCATTTGCTTTTGGTTGGGTTGTCCGCAGCTACCTGTTTCGGCCAAACAGCGCCCAGTGGCGACGTCGTCATGGTTCTGCCATTTGAGAACACATCAAATCGCGCCGAATACAATTGGGTGGGGAGAGTTTTGCTGATTCGTTGGCGGAACTGCTCAATAAACCCGGCTTGCTCGTAGTGTCCAGCGACGAGCGCGAGCTCGCTTACCAGCGACTGAGGCTTCCGGAGACCGTTATTCCATCGCGCGCAACAGCGATAAAGCTCGCCCGCGAAGCGAAAGCCACAATGGTGGTGATCGGTAGCTACTCGATAACCCCGGTTCAGGATGAAGCAAGACGGATAAGGTGAAAGACGACAAAGAGAAATCACCGACAGAGGCGCTCGTACAAATGACGGCACGCGTAATCAAGGTCAACGAAGGAAGAATGCTGGGCGAAGTCCTATATGGCGGCTGGGCTACGCAACAGTTTGATTTCGGTGGCCCGCTTACCACTCTGCAGACAATCCACGGTCGGCTTGCATATCAGATTCTTTATCAACGCGATAAGGCGCTTCCCTATTCTCAAAATCAGTTGGTTGACGAAGCAACCAAGGTTCCGCAACGGGCGTTTGAGGCATACGTCAAGGCTGTATTGTTAAGCGAGCGTGATCCCCGACGAGTAAACTATCTGAAAAATGCGCTGCGTTACTACGCTGATGCTCTCGGCAGCGCCGTTTATCCGCAAGCAGCTTTTGAGCTGGGCCGCTTCTACATGCTCGACGGAAAATGGAAGGACGCGACGGAGTATTTTATAAAAGTACAGAAGAAGGATCCACACTACGTTGAGGCTGCATTCTATGCCGCGCTGGGCTACGCCAAGATGGGCGATCTTGGTCATGCCCTGGCAGCGATCGTTCCCTTATCATCCGAGGTTCCGCTAATCGGAATCTACAACAATGCCGGCGCTATCGCTGTGCAGGCGTCCCGCGAAGAAAAGAAAGAAGGCGAGCGAGCCCGACTGCTGGAGCAGGGTACTTCCTTTCTGACCCGGGCCGCCGAGTCGTCACCTGACGATCCGCTTGTCCATTTCAACTATGCCCTGGCTCTGTTTCTTGCCGGCAAGTATGCCGAAGCGGCGGATCAACTTAAGCCGGTGATAACCGCCGATCCGAGGGACGGGCAAGCCTACTTTCTTTACGCTAAGTCCCTAGAGAAGACAGGCAAAACTGAAACTGCCAACGCCGCCGACGATCAGGCGCGTCGCTATTTGCAGGCCTACGCAAAATGGCAGACTGAATGGCAGAAGTCTCAGAGTGTTAACGGCGTTTCCTTACGCATGCGGGATGTGTTGAATCGCGACGATGTGGCTAATCTCAGAAGAGAGACCGAGATTGAGAAAGCGCCGGAACGGGTAAAGAGGACCTGCTCGCGAAGGCGCGTGATCTCTACCAGGCGGGACGTGATGACGAAGCGCTGCCTGAGTTGCACCGAGTAGTCATGCTCGAACCAACAAACGCTGAGGCTTACTCTGCTAAGTGGGAGAATCAATCAGCGGCGTGGGGATCAGGAAGCGGCAATCGCGGCGCTGAAAACGGCTATTTTCTGGGACCCCAAACTCATCGATGCCCACATTCTGCTGGGCCGAATCTTCCTGGAGCGAGGAGATCGCGGAGAGGCGACGAAGTTTGCCACGAGCGCGATGAACATAGACTCAAACAATCAGGGAAGCGATTGCTCTGCAGCGACAGGTGACGATGGGCAAGAACTAACTACTTCTGAGGTTTCGAATCTGGGGGCAATTCTCACTGACGAGGGTTGCCTCATTTCGTCTTATAGTGCGTCTAATGGTTTGCTAATAACTGCAGGATGAATGGAGTGAAGCTCTTCTTGCTCATCGGAGTGTTAACCGGTGTCGCGGCACTGGCCACACTTGTTGTTGTTGCCCTCTACCTTCACAAGAGAGCCGGTGCCGGAGACTTTAAGTTAATTGGAGAGCTTGCCCGGGTTGATACCAAACTCGACCCTGAGGGTACCGTGATCGTGTGCGGAGAGTTATGGCGCGCCAGATCGAAGGACGGGGCTCACATTTCAACACGCGCCCGAGTTCGAGTCGTTGGGTTCGAAGGTCATCTCGCTCTGGTCGAAGCCTGCGATTAGTTTTCAAATACTCACGTCACCGCAACAGACTCACGTCAGCGTGCGGACTGACAGAACAGCTCCAATTTGAATTCCTCAGTAATTCCAAAAAAATTTCTCCGTGGCACGCAAGCTGCTCTAAGGAGAACCGGCACGCACGGAAGACCCAAAGTAAAGGTTGGAAGTGCCCCCGCCGCCATCACTTCTCTGAGCGCCGCCTGCCGCTGCGCCAGCCACCTGCCGAGCGACCCTTCAGTGCTTCCCCCGAAATTGGAACCCAGTCAGAAATGACTGGGTTCTCCCTGCATTTAGCGTCAATTATTTTCAGTTCATTCCGAGTCCACTTAGTCAAATTCTAGACAATTAATAGAAGCGGTTTGTTCAGGTTTCGCTGCCAATCGCTTGGGCAGGGGTCGTCGATTGTGCGGGGTCTATATGCAATGGTCGCCGCCTTCCAGAAAATTCTTCGCTGTGGCACGCAAGCTGCTCTGAGGAGAACCGGCACGCACGGAAGACCCAAAGTAAAGGTTGGAAGTGCCCCCGCCGCCATCACTTCTCTGAGCGCCGCCTGCCCGCTGCGCCAGCCACCTGCCGAGCGACCCTTCAGTGCTTCCCCCGAAATTGGAACCCAGTCAGAAATGACTGGGTTCTCCTGCATTTAGCGTCAATTAATTACTTTGCTAAGCCGCATTGCTTCGACCCTCGCTCGGGAGTCAAGCCGTCAGTTAAGTCTCAGAATCTCGCCTTCAATGGCCTTCACGCCGGGACGTATTTTGTCACTTTGACGGTGACGTTTTCTGTCTTTTGAATGCATTTCTGCCCGATTTGAGGTAGTCGGTCACCCTTCCACCGTCACTCGTAAAAAATTTTCGTGGCTTTTCTTCGCGGACTCTTTCAGCTGCAAGCCAAGCGCTGAGGAAACTTTCCCTGGCCGATCAGGCATTTGATAAACTCCGCGCCAATGCAGGACGCAGTGGCCACACCTCTCAGCTGAACGCTGGTACGGCAACTCGGTTTTCAGGATTTGCCACACGCATTCGTTGCGAAACCCCGTCACTGGATGACTGCGCCGTAGCTTTGCTTTCTTCGATACTTCTCATTATCTCTTTTCCGGATCTCAATCTCTGGCCGCTCGCCTGGATTGCAATCGTTCCCCTATTGCTGGTTGTGGCCCGGCGACCTCGACCGTGCCCTGTTTCTGTTTGGGCTGGCTCTTTGGTTCGGTTTTCTTCTTTGGCTCCTGCCACTGGCTGACATATTCGATCATACACTTTGGCGGGTTTTCACCCTGGCTCGCTTATCTGTTGTTGGTCCCGGGCGCATTGGTGCTCGGAATCTTCCGGGGATGTTCACTGCGGTCCTGGCCCAAACGATTAAGAGATGGGGGACGGCTGCGCTCTCTTTCACCCACTTTTTGGGCACCGCTCGAGTGGGCACGCCTCAGTGTGACCGGACAACTCTGGAACGCTATCGGTTATTCCCAGGCATTTCATCCGTCGCTGATTTACACGGCCAAGTGGGGCGGGGTGTACGCGGTCGGCTTTCTAATCGTCTTGGCCAACGCTGCACTTGCGTATGCTGCCTTCAAGCGAACCCGGAGTGCGGTATCAATCTCGCTCGTTGCGATCCTGCTCCTTTGTATCGCTCCGATGGCGCTTACAACAGGTGGCATTTGGGAAGACGGAAAAGCGAAGCGGTCGTCATTGCGATTCAACCCAACGTGCCGATGGACCTGATCAAATCAACTGCGGAGCTGGAGCAGCTAAGATTGCGTCACTTCGAAATGAGCGAAGCCGCACTTCGGACTCTGCAGGAAGACAAGGTTCCGCGCTTGATTATTTGGCCGGAGTCACCGATGAATTTTACTTACGGAACTGATTCACAGTTTCGTGAACGGTTAACTCAGTTTGCCAAAGAGCACCACGCGTCGATCCTGCTAAACTCACAAGAGGTAGCGCCCAACGACGGTATTTACAATTCGGCGGTGCTGATAAATGAGCAGGGTAGCCTAGTCGCTCAATATGATAAGATTCGCCTGCTGCCGTTTGGCGAATATGTTCCGCTGCCGCAATGGTTACCGGGAGCGAGCTTAGTAAGAGGGATTGTCGGCGACTTTACGCCGGGCGCAAACTACCCGCTAATGCCGGTGGGAATGTGCACGCCGGGGTTTTCATCTGTATCGAGTCGGCATATCCCTCCATCGCACGACAATTCACCAGCGAAGGTGCAGATCGTGCTCATTAATATTTCCAACGATGGCTACCTTGGCCCAACAGCAGTGATGCGCCAACACCTTGCTAATGCGGTTTTCCGCGCCGTGGAAAATGATCGACCTTTGTTGCGGGTAACCAATACCGGCATCACCGCGTTTATTACTCCTCGAGGCCAGGTCAAAGATGAGACTCGAGCGTTTCAGCAGGAACTTAGAACCTGGACGATTATGCGAGCCGGTAGTCCACCCTCGTTTTACGCGAAACACGGCGACTTATTTGCAGCGGGGTGCGCCATAATAAGTGTTATAGCTCTCCATATTGTCGTTTCAGAAAACGAGGCGAAGCGGAAACATCAGGTTAGGAATTGCGAGATTTTCTGGAGGCTTAATGATCGACACTCTATCAATTCAGGAACTAAGAAACTCTTTCGAAGAAGTACGCACACATGTCGAACAGCTCGGGAGGTTTCTTTGATGTTGCGGCGGGCCGCGAGGAATTAAAACGCATCGAAAATCAGGCCTCGTCGCCTGACTTCTGGAATGATCAGGAGGCCGCGCAGAAACTATTGCAAAAGCGCACGGCCCTGGAAAAGAAGATTCAGCGCCAGGAGCAATTTGAATCGCAGGTTGCCGATGCCGGAGTGCTCTTTGAGTTTGCAGAGGAAGATGAAGACTCGTTGAAAGAACTTCGCACGCTCCTTGATCGACTGGGGCACGAAGTTGGGATAGCCGAAACAGAAATGCTGCTCGCCGGCGATAACGATCAGTTGAATGCCATCTGCACGATTCATCCCGGTGCCGGCGGTACTGAATCGCAGGACTGGGCGGAAATGTTGCTGCGGATGTATCTAAAGTGGGCCGAGCAGAGGGGATTCAAGACCGAGATTATTGACTATCAACCCGCGGAAGAAGCGGGCATAAAGGGAGTAACCTTTAGAGTGGAGGGCGAATACGCCTACGGCCTGCTGGCGGCTGAAGCCGGAGTGCATCGGCTAGTCCGCATCTCTCCTTTCGACCAGGCGGCTCGGCGTCACACTTCGTTTGCTTCACTCTTTGTTTATCCGGAGATCGACGAGAATATTGAAGTGGAAATTAACGACAAGGACCTGCGCGTTGACACCTACCGCGCCACCGGCGCCGGCGGTCAGCACATCAACACAACCGACTCCGCAGTCCGCATTACTCACGCACCTACCGGAATCGTCGTTCAGTGTCAGAATCAGCGTTCGCAACACCAAAACCGCGCGGTGGCGATGCAGGTTTTGCGCGCGCGCCTTTATGAGCTGGAACTGGAAAAGCGCCGTGCCGAAACTGCACAACTCGAAGCTAATAAATCTGACATATCTTTCGGCTCGCAGATCAGGAGTTACGTACTCGCGCCTTACCAGCTGGTGAAGGACACGCGCACCAAGCTGGAACGCGGGTAACGTGTGACGCTGTGCTGGGCGGCGACATAGACGATTTTATTAAGGCTTATTTGCTTGCGAAGAAAGCAGCGTGATTTAAAGCGTTTGGTTGGTGGTTTAGAGTGCAACTTTAGTTTGTCGAACCAGTCCTTGTCAGTTCTGATGTAGTACTGGCATATCGGGAGTCGAAATGGCAACTACCGAGTTTGAGGAGCAACCAAGAGTAATTACTCCGCGTACTCGCCAAAATGAGATTAGTGGCGATCCTGCTTCTGGCAGTTGGTCTGTTACTCGCACTGTGTCTCGTTTCGGCCGCGCTTTATCCTAACGATCCTTCGTGGAATTCCACGGGTCAAACTGAGACCCACAATTGGGCGGGGACAATTGGGGCGAATGTTGCCGCCCTCCTTGTTCCAGGCAGTTGGGTTAGCTGCCTATCTGCTTCCCTGTTTGCTGGTGGCGGCGGCGTGGCGACGATTCAAGACCCTAAACTTCCGCGCGCCTTTTTCTCGCTTACTGGGGCTGGTAGTCCTTACTCTGGCAGCGGCGTCATTGCTCTCAATCTCAAATATTCATCCGCTGTTCGATTCCAGCGTCCAGCCGGGCGGAGTAGTGGGTACACTGATTTCGCGCGGGCTGGCGAGTGGACTTAACACCGTCGGCGCGACTGTGATTCTGATTGCCTTCGCCGCCACGGGACTATTGCTCGCGACGAGTTTCTCGTTTGTCGGTTTGTATGAACGGCTGCTGGCCCTGTTCGCTGAACGCTTCGCAGGGGTGGGCAGCTTGCCTGCCAAATTCCGCTTGTGGCGTGAAGCTCGTGGCGAACGGAAGCGCCTGCGCAAGGAACAGCGCGAGCTGATCAAGGCTCAGCAGTTGGCCGCCCAAAATGCCTTGAAGGGTTCACTCGGACTTGAGCCCGGAAGAACGGTATCGCTCAGTTTATGAAGGAGGGTGGCGAGCCTGGCGCTCAACGCTCAAGCGATCAGCCGGGGTGAACCAACCCGGCGCTCAAATTGGCAACGATTCAGGGTTCTGCCGGAACCAACGCGCGCCGCCGCTGCCGGCGCCGGCATTCCGGGAGCGGTCGTAGCAGCAACAGCTCTTCTGCGGCCGACGCTCTGATCTTTCCCCGGAGCCAATGGCGCAACCGCTGTCGCTGACGACGAGGGCGGAAGCTGAAAGAGATGGTCAGGGGCGCTTCGGTGCTGCGTCAAAAGGGCGAGAGCTCCCGCAACTGGAAAACTTCCGTTCTGACTGCCGACCGCGCGCGGCGTGTCGCGTACACCGAATACTCTATGCCGCCGCTGGGATTCTTGAACGAAGCGCCGCCCCTAGCGAACAAGCGGATCACCGAACTTCTGGGCTCTGGCTACACGTCTGGCGGAAAAATGCAAAGAGTTTAATGTCACAGGTCAAATCAAGCACATCTGCCCTGGCCCAGTGGTCACCACCTATGAAATTCAAACCAGATCCCGGAGTTAAATACTCGCGCGTCGTTTCGCTGGTTGACGATCTTTGCCTGGCCTTGGAGGCCGAGTCGATTCCATCGACCGCATGCCGGGTAAGCCGCATGTGGGAATTGAGGTGCCAAACCCGCGTCGTGAAACGATTTTCCTGCGCGAGGTTATTGAGTCACGCGCTTTTCGCGAATCATCTTCGAAACTCACCATCGCGTTGGGAAAGACCATCGACGGCCTCAACTACGTTGCCAGACCTGGCAAAGATGCCCCACCTGTTGATCGCGGGAACGACCGGGCGCCGGAAAGTCCGTTGGCGTAAACTCCCTTGATTGTCTCAATCCTCGTATCGCGCGCGGCCGGACGAAGTTAAGTTCATCTTGATTGATCCAAGCGGCTCGGAGCTAGGACTTTACGAAGACATTCCGCATCTTGCTGCGCCGATCATTACCGATCCTGAGCTTGCCTCGCGTTCGCTGAAGTGGGCGGTGGGCGAAATGGAAAAGCGCTATCGCGACCTGGCCGGCTGGGGCGTGCGCAACATCGATGGATATAACGCCGAGATCATGCGGCGGAATCTGTCCAGGACCATGACGATGCGAGGCGAGCCGCAGAAACCGCTGTCCCTATATCGTGCATCACTGTCATCGATGAACTGGCGGATTTAATGATGACGTCTGGCGCGCGAGGTCGGAGGAATCGATCACAAGACTGGCGCAAATGGCGCGTGCAGTCGGCATCCATCTGGTTCTGGCCACCCAGCGTCCATCAGTCGACGTTATTACCGGTCTGATACGGCGAACGATCCATCGCGCATCTGCCTTTCCGGGTTTCCTCCAGAGTGGACTCGCGCACGATTATCGGGATAGCCACAACGGAGCCGTGAACGTCTGCTCGGCCGCCGGCGCGATGCTTGTTGTTTTACCGCCCGCAGCGCTTCGCGCCTTATTCGCGTTCATATGGCGCCCATGGTAGAGCGGGGATCAATTGAGATCGGCGAAATCGTCGCCCGCCAAAAGCCCAGGCGAGAGCAAGGATACAACGGGACAATTACCCAGTCCGAGGAAGAGAGGCGCTCGGCTTTCCTGGAAGAAGGCACTAGCGGCGAACATGACGAACTCTTTGAAGAGGCACGCTCCGAATTTGCGTTGAGATGAAGCGCGGCGTCAACGTCTGTCCTGCAACGCCGGCTGCGTATCGGCTACGGCCGCGCCGCCGCGATTCTCGACATCATGGAACGCGAAGGACTGATCGGGCAGGCTGATGGCTCACGCCCCGTCCGGTCCTGGGTCGGGCCTACGAAATGATTGCTCAGTGGGACAAAGCGGAGAAGAACTAGTTTCAAGTTCCAAGTTTAAGATCTTCTGAGTCGAGTCGGCTCTGGAGCGAGTCAGCGGAGGTTGAAAACTTGAAACCTTCATCCACAACTAGTTCGAAACATTTTCCACGCAAGCTGTGGAAAAATCTGTGGACAACGCCGGATAAAACATACGAACTTTCGGAGTCATTGGACTTTTGGCATTGTGCACACCGTGAGCGGCAGAGTTACAAAGCCTTCACGAACCGTGACTTGCATACGTGAAACAGAATCTCCCGCCAGCAAAGTTTCCAGTCGCCTCTGATTGCACTCGTCATCCTCGCCACAATCCTCTCGGCTTCAGCCTGCGCCACGCCCTCCTCGCCCAACGATGTACACGGCTCAGTCGAGTTCTGAGTCAGCTAAGACTGAACGAGCTTCTGCAATAAACATCAATACTGCATCGCGGCAGGAACTGGAGAAACTACCGGGAGTCGGCGAGGGCATCGCGGAGCAGAATCGTCGCGCATCGCCAGCAATGTACGGGCCTTTTCGTCGCGCGGAACATTTGATGATGGTGCGCGGCATTAGCGATCGGAAGTTTCGCGAACTGCGTGCAATGATCGTGGTTGAGTAGATTCGTCTTATTTAGTAGTGACCCTAAGTTTCTCTGTGCTGCTGCACTCCGTGTTCTCTGTGTCTCTGTGGTGAATAAATGCTAAGTAAACACTAACCACCGAGGCACAGAGAACACGGAGGAGACACTAGAGAAGTGCTGAATTCACGCAGTCACTTCACCATCCCCTAGCCCGGCAGCGTCGCGCGAACTATCGTGTTACAATTGCCTCCCTGGATTATCTCTTGCAATCTTTATTTTGAGATCTGAGACTTAAGGAGAAAACATGCCATATTCGGAACTGATGATTCCGCCCGATGCGTGAGGAATTAACCAGAATCGGCGTTGAAGAATTGCGCACGCCTGAAGACGTGCAAAAGACGATTGAGGACAGCAAAGGCACCGTGATGGTAGTTGTTAACTCGATTTGCGGTTGTGCGGCCGGAAAAGCCCGGCCGGGCATAGCCACGGGCACTACAACCACAGCGTGCGGCCAGACAAGGTTGCGACCGTATTCGCGCGGCGCGGATATTGAAGCTGCTAGAAAGCGCGCAGCTACTTTACGGCTACGAGCCGTTCTCCGCCTTCTATCGCGCTGCTAAAGGACGTGCAAATTGGTTTACATGATGGAACGACGCCAGATTGAGGGCAGAGACGCATCACAGGTCGCGGGCGAACTCACCCAAGCCTTCGATCAGCATTGCGCCGAAATCCGAAGCGACAACCAACTAGAAACTTCAATAATCAAATCGGCTTGTGATATACCCGCCATAATGCCGTTTATGGGAATACGTCCTGCTCTGTGCAACCTCGGTGTTCTCTGTGTCTCTGTGGTGACCTTAGTCGGCAAACACTGACCACAAAGGCACTAGAGGGTCACGTGGAGGTTGCACAGGAGAACGAGGACACAACTACTAACTTCGAACTGCATCAATACCAACTAGTGAACCTCTTTTGAAAGTCTTGCCGGTCCAAGCAGCGCGGCAACTCCGAATGTGCCAGACACTGCCTCAGGGGCTTGCTGCATCGCCGCAAAGTATTTCTTCTGAAACTCACTGCCTGACTCGGATGGGGTAAGTAAGATGCTCGCCTGCTGAATCAGGGCCACTGCCGTAGCCTCCATAGGAGTTTCCTTCGCCGCCAGCAGCTCATCCATCTCGACAATGAGTTCTGATAGCTGCCGGAGCCAGGCAAAACCACGGATCGCTCATCACCAGTTGCAGAAACGCATAGCTGTTCGCGATTTTGTCGCGCGCGCGCTCATAGGCGTTACGTTCAAAAATCAAGCAGCGTCTTGTGCAGGCGCAATAAGGCGGTGCGAACTTGTGGTAAGTTGCTGTCGTGTTTTTTCTGGTCAACTCGTCATCCGAAGTCACTTGTTTTTCCAAAGTCATATTTTCTTAATGTAACGCAGACAGCTAGTTTTCTTGACGTTTTATCGACTCCAGGATCTTCTCGACGTCGATGTGCTTTCCGGTGAAAGACGGCAGCCGGCGCCTTGAGATTGTAAATCCTGGATTCGTTGTTGGAGTTCCACCACCTGCTCGCGAAACTCTTTCACGCTTCTTTGCCCATTCAGCTTCAGACGGCGCCTTTCCCTCCCGGACCAAACAGTGCCCAGGCCCAGGATAACTTCGTTTGGCCCGTGCCGCCAGTTCCGCATCGATGTCCTTCCGCTCTTCAATCCAGGCTGGCGCAAAGCCGGCATTTCGCAACAACCGATGCGCTGTCCGCAGATCAGGGTCCTCAAAAGGGTTCTCCCGCAAGTCAATCGGCTCACCTTTGCCCGCGCAAGTCGTCAAACTCTCCGTTCTCGATCGCCTCTCGCAGCTTTTCTCAGCAGTCAATGATTCGAGTCTGTTCATGGGTCAGTAGTAAGAACGTTAATGCAAGATGCCTGGTTCCCTCAAGTCCTGCGGTGTCTCGTTAGACGACGAAATCCCAGCGCTATGGCTATGCTATGATCCAGCGCGAATGCCGCCTCCTTTCAGTCTCCAAACTCCGGTCGAAGAACTATACAAATACGGACTGCCGCGCTTCGGCCAAACCTCTCCCACAAACTCGCTTTGAGGTCGCCGCTCACTCCAAGCAAGAAAGATCCAGGCAGCGCAAACGTTGAGGACCTGCTGAGCTACCCTTCCTATGCGTTACGAAGATCGCTCAAGCCCGGCGCACATACGCGATCTGACTGATGGGATGGAGGCGTCACTGGAACTTGTCGTCAAGATCGCCGGGGCTTTCAAGTCAAAGAACCGGCGTTCGCACGGGGCGCTCGAGCCTCTTCATTTTTGAAGTGACGGCTACGGACCGGAAAAGACCGGCCGTCCTATCGTTGTCTGGTGGTTTGTCTCAGGAACTCATGCACACGACATCATTAACTACTACACCAGCGCTTCGACGCGCGGTGCGCGGTTTATAACTTTTGGCCGCTGGGACTGGGACAAACGTCGTGCGACGACCTTTTCGCTGAAGCTCAACAAACCAGCGGATGAACTCTCGAGATGCTGCCGGCTGGAAGGGAGCCAACAGGGACGGAAGAAGAAGCGACGCCGGAAGTCGATAGTGAAGCAAACAAATCGATCGAACTGGATGCGATCGACGGCGGCGATCCGGCGCTTACGGCTATTCACTCCGGACGTCGCGTGCCGATTTACCGAAAGCTGGGCGGAGTTTAGTTCAAAACGTGTGCGCGAGATCATGTACGCCGTGCTGGCGCTGCTCCCGATTCCGCAGATCCCAGAAACCCTGCCGGCGGAGTTGTTGCGACGGAGAAAACTTGTCAGCCGCTCGGAGGCACTGCGCCGGATTCATTTCCCAGTAGAGGACACACCGCTCGCGCCATACGACCAGGCCGAAGTCCGGCGCATTTGCGGCTCATCTTCGAAGACTTCTTCTGGGTTGCGTTGGGCATCAGCCTCAAAGCGCGGCCGTCGCGTCAAGGAAGCAAAAGGGAACCAAGATCAAACTCGATCAGGCGACCAAGCTGGAGGATCGGTCTCGGTTTTGCCGTTTAAGTTGACGAGATGCTCAGCGACGAGTTGTTAAGGAGATATTCAAAGACTTGAAGTCGGATGCGCCGATGAACCGACTGCTCCAGGGCGATGTCGGCAGCGGCAAGACAATCGTCGCGCTTATTGCCATGCTGGCCACAATGGAAAACGGCTATCAAACGGCGCTGATGGCTCCGACTGAGATCCTTGCCGAACAACACGCGCGCAACATCAAACGCCTGCTCGCAAAGTCGCCGTATCGCGTGGAGCTACTGACCGGATCACTGCGCGGCGCTGAGAAAAGAAAGCTGCAGGTAGAACTTGCCGCCGGCGAGATCCACGCCTGCGATTGGCACGCATGCAATCATTCAGGAGGCCGTCTCGTTCAAGAACCTGGGCCTGGCGGTTATTGATGAACAACACCGTTTCGGAGTCATGCAGCGCGCCGAATTGCGCGCCGCGTGGTTTCAATCCCGACGTGCTCGTAATGACGCGCGACTCCAATTCCGCGCTCGCTTACCATGACAATTTATGGCGACCTCGACGTTTCAGTGATTGACGAGATGCCGCCTGGTAGAACGCCGATTGAGACGCGCGTCTTTGGCGAAGAGCAGCGGCCCGAGGTTAAGCAGATTGATAGCGAGTGAAGTGCGCACCGGCCGCCAGGTTTACGTCGTTTACCCGCTGGTGGAAGAGTCAGAAAAGATGGATTTGAAAGACGCCACCCAAAGATATGAGTACCTGCGCGACAAAGTCTTTCCTCGCCTCACTATCGGACTGATACACGGCAAAATGAAGACAGTCGACAAGGAGGACGTGATGCGGCGCTTTGTGGCCGGCGAAATTCAAATACTCGTTTCGACGACGGTTATTGAAGTTGGCGTTGACGTTCCTAATGCGTCGGTAATGATCGTGGAACACGCGGAACGGTTTGGACTTTCGCAGCTGCATCAACTACGCGGGCGCGTCGGTCGCGGCGCCGAAAGAGCTATTGCGTTCTGCTGACGTCAGACAAACAGACCGCGGTTGCCGTTGAGCGTCTTGGCATCATGGCAAAGACCAACGACGGTTTTGTGATTGCTGAAAAGGACCTGGAGCTACGCGGCCCCGGGGAATTGCTGGGCACGCGGCAGTCAGGGTTGCCGGAGTTTCGCGTCGCCAACCTCGTGCGTGATCAGCAATTCATCGAGGGCGCGCGCAAGGAAGCAGAGTTTTATCTGGCGAAAGGCGAGAAGTCAGCCGAGACTGTGAAGCTGATTGAACGAGTGCGGTCGGACGCGCGGTTCGGACTCGCAGCAGTGGGATAGAAGTTTCAGTCCCAAGTTTCAAGTTCCAAGTTTTGATCAGCTGGACTTGAAACTCGCAAACTTGAAACTCGAAACTTTCTTTGCGAATAATTGCCGGCAAATATCGAGGACGAAACCTTAAGAGTCCGCCTTCACTCGAAGTGCGGCCGACCTCGGATCGCCTCCGCGAAACTCTCTTTAACGTGATTGCACCGCGAATCGCCGGGGTCCGGTTTCTCGATCTTTGCGCCGGCTCTGGAGCCGTCGGTATCGAAGCCCTCTCGCGGGGCGAGCTCACGCTACCTTCGTCGATAGTTCGCGACCGATGTGCGCGCTAATCAAATCGAACCTTGAGCTTTGTCGGATTGAGCGCAGCGAAAGTGAAGTCATTCAGGCGGAGGCGCTGGACTACTTGCGCCGGTTCGTTTCGAAGCAGCCCGACTCCGGCAAACCCTGGAACATTGCCTTCTTCGATCCACCTTACGCCACTGACTACTCGCCGATTCTCGATACCTTCGGCGCGCGCTCGTCCAGTTTGCTAACCGCAAAAGGTCTGGTGATCGTCGAGCATCACTACAAAGAACAAGCTGCCGGAAGAGACTGGAAGCTTAGTCCGCTATAGAGTTCTCAAGCAGGGAGATTCCGCACTGAGTTTCTATGAAAGCCAACGGTAGTGGCCTAGTTTCAGCTTCTCTCTGTGCAACCTCTGAGTCCTTCGTGTCTCTGTAATAATAAGAGTTAATCAAATACTCACCACAGAGTCACAGAGAACACAGAGGGCGCACGGAGGGATTGCGAATTAGGCCACTACCTTTTCCACCCATTCAGCCGTGTCTCACAAACATTGCTAGAATCCTCGCATGCTCGTTCTCGGAATTGAAACGTCCTGCGATGAAACTGCCGCCGCAATCGTGCGCGATGGCCGCCAAATCGTCTCTTCAGTTATCGCGTCGCAAATTGAAACTCACAAACGCTTCGGCGGTGTGGTGCCGGAACTCGCCTCCCGCGAACATCTCGACAAGATTGTCCCGATCGTTGAAGAAGCGTTCTTACAAGCCAACATGCAGCCGGAGGAGATTGACGGCATCGCCGTAACTGTCGGACCCGGACTGGTCGGTTCGCTGCTGGTGGGCGTGTCTTACGCAAAGGCGATGGCCTTTGCTTTGGGCAAGCCGTTGGTGGGAGTGAATCACATCGAAGGCCATGTGTATTCGGTCGCCTTTGGCAACCCTGCGGTTGAGTATCCGGCCCTCGCACTAATCGTTTCCGGCGGTCATAGCAATTTGTTTTTGGTTCCCAGTCCGGGAAAGTATAAAGTCCTCGCCCGCACCCGCGACGACGCCGCCGGCGAAGCCTTCGACAAAGTAGCGAAGATGATGGGACTTGGTTATCCGGGCGGGCCGATCATCGAGAAGCCTGGCGCGTGAAGGAAATCCGAAAGCAGTTAAGTTTTCCACTCCCACGCATGGGCGACGGTTCCGGCGGATTTTAGTTTCAGTGGTTTGAAAACCGCGGTTACCAAACACGTGCGCGAGACCGGATTGCAACCTGGTGCGAAATGGGGAGGAACCGTCGGCGGCGATTAAGGATCTGGCGGCAAGTTTTCAGAGCGTGGTTGTTCGTTCTTTGGTAGGGACTACGGAGCGTCTCGGCACAGCGAATACGGGCCGAAGACGTTGATAGTCGCCGGCGGAGTTGCCTGTAATAACGCTTTGCGCGAAGCTGCGCAGCGCGGCGGCAGAGCGTCTGGGAATTCCGGCCTACTTCCCTTCCGCCTCATCTCTCAACTGATAACGCCGCGATGATTGCGGCGGCGGGAACGGTCAAATTACAGGCGGGTGAACGTGCCGGCTTCGACCTGAATGCTGACGTGACGCTAGCGTTTGCAAAACGTCGACAACGAAGAGGATGCGCTAAGGAAAGCGAAAAGTCCGTTATCGCCTATGAGGTTGAGAGCAATGTGACGATGGAAGTTTAGCCGCGGATTTGCGCGAATGAACGCGGGTCGAAAGCAAGCACAAACTAAAACGAAGGCAGAATGCCTCGCCTACTGCCTCGCCTACTGCTGCTTACTGCCTTACTGTTTCTCGTCTCGGCACGCGAGACCGGAGTCGGCCTTATCAACCCTCGATGAGGCTCTCGGCGCTCACCGCCTTTTTCTCGTAGGCGGCAATGGTCGCGATGTTCCGCTTCTCCAGTTCGCTCAACTTTGCATCGTTATACTGCGGGTCGGCCTTGTACCAGGCGAAACTCTCGAAGTATGTCTGGAACCACGGCTCTTTAGTAAAGACCTTGCCCCGACGCGCGTAGATTTCCTGGCGCATCTTCACGGCGTCCTCGATAAACAATCCCTCGAGCAAGCTTCGCGTGATTGGCTTGCTGGCAAGTTCATCGTGGATCTTCTTTCGTAGGCGACGATTGTTTCCACGTTCGTCTTGTCAGCCCCGGTAAGCTGTTCGTCCTTGAAGTTGTCATCCGGCTGATACCACGGCTGGCCGTAAAAGTATTGCGAGAGCCACTGAGCCTGAAACTGCCGGCCATGGCGCGCGTAAATCTCATTACGCAACAGGCGCAGCTCATTAAGACTCAACCCGCGCAGCATCTGCGCCGCAATCAACTTATTTTCAAACAGCTCCATATCACCGGGAGCCAAAGCCACCTTGCGCGACTTCTTTTGCGCCGCCGCAATCGTCGCCAGGTTTTTTTGTTCGACCGGCGAGAGCGACTTGGCATCGTAGTTGTCGGCTGGCTTATACCAATAGCGCTCATCAAAATATTGCTGCAGCCATGCCTCGCCAAAACGCTTCGCCATGTATGGCCTCAACTTCGGCGCGCAAAACTCGCCACTCAGCGCCACTGTGAAGGCCAAGCTTCTTCGGCGTTAAAGTTCGCGTGACCCAGTAGCGCAAATCCCCGGGCTGAACTGACTCGTGTTTGCTGGCCTCAGCGACGCGGATCAGATCGAGGTTCTTGCTCTCGGTCGCGTTGAGCATCGAATTATTAAAGTCAGGATTAGCTTTGTACCAGTCCTGCGCCTGTAGGTAAGTGCGAATTTCTGCGTCCTTGAAAACACGTCCATGCCGTCCGAAAACAATGCCGCGCATGAGCTTCAAGTCTTCAAGAGGAACTTTGGCAACGTCAGCCGGCTTCAGTGCTGAGCTGGCAAAATCGAAACTCTGCCAGCGTTGCATGCTGTCTTGTGCCTGGACCGAAAAAGAAGCGATTAGAAAAAGTGCGAGAAGGAGGAACGAAAAGCGAACGTGGGGGAATACTTCATATCGTGCTCCGTTTTGGAGTGCGGTGACCTGTCACCGCTTTGGCCCAGGGCGGCTTGACGCCCTGCTTCTGGATTCGTTCAGATTGCAGCGGTCGCGACAGGTCGCGACCGAGCAAAGCGGTGACAGGTCACCGCACTCCAACAATTTACCCGAAAATGTCGCGAACCTTGTCGACCAGACCTTTGTCTTCCAGATCCTTATTTTCAACTACCGCCAGTTGCTCAAGGAGTTTTCGCTGCTCGCGCGTGAGCGATGCTGGCGTGACGACGCTCACGGATACGAACAAATCGCCGCGGCCGCGACCGCCCAGCACCGGCATACCTTTGCCTTTGATGCGAAACACCGTGCCTGTTTGCGTGCCGGTCGGAATCTTGATCTTCTCTTCGCCTTCAATCGTCGCCACGTAAACATCCGCGCCCAAAGCTGCCTGCGCAAAGGTCACCGGGTGTGAAGCGTAGAGATTACTTCCCTGCCGCTCAAACCGCTCGTGCTCAGCGAGATGAATGACGACATACAAATCGCCGGCTGGTCCGCCCTGTGTGCCAGACTCTCCTTCACCCTGAACACGCAGTCTGGAACCAGTTTCTACTCCCGCCGGAATCTTCACTTCCATCTGCTTTTCGCGCTCGAGACGCCCCGCGCCCCGGCATTCCGGACACGGATGCTTCACGACGCGACCAGCACCCCGACAAGGCTGACAGGTTCGCGCTACAGAAAAGAATCCCTGCTGATAACGGACCTGGCCGGTGCCACCGCAGTTGGCGCAGTTTTCAGGTTGCGTGCCGTTCTGCCGCGCCGTTTCCTTTACAGCTTTTCGCAAGTTTCAAGACGCGGGATGCGCAGCTGCGCAGTCATTCCCTTGTAGGCATCTTCGAGCGTAATCTCCAGGTCGTAACGCAGATCGGCGCCGCGCTGCGCGGCCGTGCGGCGGGAGCCTCCGCGACCGCCGCCAAAGACGTCGTTGAACCCAAAAAGATCCCCGAGGATATCTTCGATGCCACCGAAACCGGGCGCTCCCCAGGCTTGCCCGGCGCCACTGGAAACGCCGGCGTGTCCGAAGTGGTCGTAACGCTGGCGTTGGGTGGCATCAGCAAGCACACTGTAGGCTTCGGACAATTCCTTGAACTTCTCTTCGGCAGCAGGATCGTTCTGATTCGTATCCGGATGATGACTTCTCGCCAAACGGCGGTAGGCACTCTTCAACTCTTGATCCGTAGCAGTACGGTCAACGCCCAATACCTCATAATAATCTCGTTTACTCATCTCGAATTTCCTAAAACCTCTCAGTGCTATTTATTAATTGTTTGCCTGGAATTTTGTAATTCTACGAAGCGTTATCCAGGCCTTTTTGCGCGGACTCGCCGGTGGGATCCATCATTGCAGACGTAAGCTGGCCGGCAACTTCGCTCGAGCCCATTAAGGGCTTTGCTAATTGGCTCTTTGCCTTCGCCGCCGAGGGCCGCTTCGGCTTCTGCTGAAGAGCGCGTTCAGCTATCTCCTGATCTATTTGTTGAAAGCGCCTCACCAAACTTGGCGAACGATTTTTGTGTATTCCGCAACAGCGATTCCAGCTTGCTGCGCAGGATCACTCGTCTCTTTGCTAAGCGATCGGAATCAGCGCAAACCCCTCGGCCTCCATTATGAGTTGCTGAATTTCGTCAGGCGCGAGCCCGGAAGTCGGCGTGATGCGCATCTGCTGCTCGCGACCAGTGGTCTTGTCCTGCGCCGATACCGACACGATGCCATTCGCATCAACTTCGAAAGCAACATCCACCTGAGGAACGCCTCGCGGGCTTGGAGGGATGCCTACTAATTCCAAACTTCCCGAGCGAACGATTTCCTTGAGCCACTTCACGCTCACCCTGCAAAATATGAATCTCCACGGACGTCTGATTGTCGACCACCGTGGTGAATGTCAGGCTGTTGCGCAGACGGGATGGTTGAGTTTCGATGGATGATCTTGGTAAATAATCCGCCGCGGGTTTCCAGTCCCAGACTCAATGGCAAGACGTCGAGCAGCACGATGTCCTTTACTTCGCCCGTTAACACGCCGCCCTGAATCGCGGCGCCCATGGCCACAACCTCGTCAGGGATTGATCTCGGCTGAAGGCTTCTTGCCGAAAATCTTTCTCCACGGTACGTTCCACAATCGGCGAACGCGTCTGTCCGCCCACCAGAATTACCTTATCAACATCGGCGGGCTGCAACTTTGCGTCCTTCGAGCGCCTTACGACAGGGTTCGATAGTTTGATCGATCAAATCTACGATCAAATCCTCAAACTCGCTCCGGGTCATCGTCTTATTGAAATGCTTCGGTCCGGTGGCATCGGCTGCGATAGACGGAAGATTGATGTTGGTTTCGACCGCGGACGAGAAGTTCACACTTTGGCTTCGCTCGGCTACTTCCTTCAGTCGCTGCAGCGCCAGCCGATCCTTTCGCAAGATCAATCTCCGGTGTCATTCAAAAACTCGTCGGCCATCCAGTTCATGATGCGCTCATCGATATCTTCGCCGCCGAGGAAACGTATTGCCGGAAGTCGAGAGGACTTCGAAGACGCCATCGTTCATCTGCGAGGATCGAGATATCGAAAGTGCCGCCGCCAAGATCGTAGACGGCAATGCGCTCAACTTCAGACTTGCCCAGACCGTACGCCAGGCGCAGCAGCGGTTGGCTCGTTGATGATTCTCTCAACGGTCAGCCCGGCGATTTTTCCCGCATCCTTGGTCGCCTGCCGCTGCGTGTCGTCAAAGTAAGCTGGAACCGTGATGATTGCGTCGGTTACCGGCTCGCCGCAGAAAATCCTCGGCCGCGGCCTTCAGACGTTGCAACACTATTCCTGACAATTCAGGAGGACTATAGTCTGCGGCCCTGCACGCGCACCGCGCGTCGCCGTTTGGAGAATCGACAATTTCAAACGCCGCAGTCTCGCGCATGCTGCTGCACTTCGGCGGAGTTGTATTTCCGGCCGATAAGGCGCTTCACGGCATAAACAGTATTGGCCGCATTAGTCACAGCCTGACGCTTGGCTATCTGTCCGACCAGGCGTTCGCCCTTGTCAGTGAAACCAACCACGCTCGGCGTCGTCCGTCCACCTTCTTTGTTTGGGACAATCTGAACCGCTCCGCCTTCCAAAACAGAGACACAGCAATTCGTCGTTCCCAAGTCTCATGCCGATCGCTTTTCCCATTTTTCTCTTTAAGGTGTTGTGTACCGTTAGACGCCTTTACTTCTTGACCGCTACTTTTACAAGCGCCGGACGAATCAACTCTGTCGCCAACCCGAAAGCCGCGCACTATCTCCTGCATAACGGTGTCGGGTTCATAGTCGTCCGTAGGTTCCGTGACCACTGCCTCGTGAAGATGCGGATCAAATATGTTCCCTTCGGCTAAGACTGGCTTAACCCCCAGCGCATCAAGCACGCCGTTAAGTTGCTTGTAAATAAGATCCACGCCGCTGAGGAAGTGCCGAAATTCGTCCGACTCGCTCGCCTCAACTCGAAGCCTCCGTCTCCAATGCCCTTTTCAAATTATCGAGCACTGGCAGGAGCTTAGTCGCAACGTCGACGACCACGCGGTTGAAAGTCTCGGAGCGTTCGCGCTCCATTCGTTTGCGGTAATTTTCGAAATCCGCCTGCCGGCGCGCCAGGCTGTCTCTTAGTTCCTTCACTTCGCCTTCGAGTCGTTTCAACTCCGCTCTGGTGGCAACTAACCTCGCTACTTCCGGCCCGCCCATGTTTAGCGCGAGGTCGCCGGTGGATCCCTGGCCGGACGCGAAGGCTGCTCGAGCTCATCGTCCAGCTTCAAACACCTCATCATCGCCCGCGGTTGTGTTGTCCTCGGAGTCCATAGCAGTAGTCAACTCAGCGTCGTCACCGGGCGATTCGTCTGTTAGCTGATCCGGCTCCGGCGTCCGCTGCGTCTTCACCGTCCGAATCAAGAAAGTTGACCGGAATATTTGACCTATCTTTTCCTTCAGGAGCCATCAATTAGAGATTCGTTCCAGAGTTCGGTAGGGCTTAACCGTGCGCCTCTTCATTCAAACGGCGCTCAATGAGCCGCGCCATGTAGTTTACCATAGCCATAATGCGAGAATACTCAATCCTCATTGGACCGACTACACCCAGCGTGCCCAGATGTTCGTTTGAACCAAGACGGTATTGCCGGTTGCGCGGGGGTCACCGTTCCGCATTCGATGAAACCGAATCCGAGCGCGGCGAGGCCGTCGATATGCGCGGCGTTCTTGTCGAGCCCGGCCGCGAGGCCGACCCGGTTCGGAAACTGAAGTCCCATCGCGGTGACCGGCGAAGGCGGCGAGGTGCCGGCTGAACGCGCTGCGCTGCGCCGCAGCGCGCCGCGAGATCGAGGCCGGCGAACGTCATCTCGTGCGCGGTCTCGGGGTCGAGCGCGAACAGCAGGGGGCGAAACAACGGGTAGATCATTGCGCGGGGCGCGCTCCATGGGCCCGTCGGACCGCCACGCTCGCGTATCGCCAGGTCTCTGGGCTGCGCCGCGCGCTGTCGGTGGAACGCATCGCGATGATACCATCTTTGCGTGCAACTCCCTTGGCCAATACCGTCAGGTTCGTCCCATTTGGTTCGTCCATTCGCCGCGCTGCTCATCGCGGTCCTGCTGACCGCATCGGCGTCGCCGGCGGCGGCGCCCTGCCGCTGCCGGCGACGCCGGGTTAGCGCGACGCGCGCCGACGTTCGCGCGTTCATCGGCGAGATGGCGGACGAATGACGGATTCGATCGCGCGGCGCTCTCGCCGCGTGTTCGCGCAGGCGCGCTACCAGCGCACCGTGATCGCGGCGATGGACCGCCCGCTGCGCGAGCCGCCGAAGTGGTAACGAGTACGCGCCGCAGTTCCTCGCTCCGGCGCGCGTCGACGGGGGCGTCGCGTACTGGGCCGCGCATGCCGATGATCTCGCGCGCGCCGAGCAGCGCTTTCGGCGTTCCCGCCGAGGTGATCGTCGCGATCCTCGGCGTCGAGAGCTTCTACGGCAAGTACACGGGCGGCTACCGGACCGTCGACGTGCTCACCACTCGCGTTCGACTATCCGCGCCGGTCGGTCTTTTCGCGGCGAGCTCAAGCAGTTCCTGCTTCTCGCGCGCGAGCTCTGGCTGCCGCGCGCTCACCGCGAAAGGGCTCGTTCGCCGGCGCGCTCGGCGTTCCGCAGTTCATGCCGGGAAGCTACAGGAGCTTCGCCGTCGACTTCGACGGCAACGGCCGCGCGGATCTCTGAACAGTCCGGCCGACGTCATCGGCAGCGTCGCCAACTACCTCGCGCGACACGACTGGCAACCGGGACAACCGGTGCTGCTCGACGGCGACGATCGCGGAGGGCGCGCGCGATGCAGCGCTGCGCAAGCTCGACGGCGGATCTGTCGGAGCGGCGCGCGCTGAGCCGCGTGGTCCGCCGATGGCGTCGCGCCGGTCGATGCGCCCGAAGGTCTCGCGCCCGATCCGGTCGGCGTCCTGCTGCTCGAGGAGAAGGCCGACGGCGTCGACGCCGACAGCTACTGGATCGCATGCAACAACTTCTACGTGCTCACGCGCTACAACCGCAGCCGCCTCTATGCGACCGCGGTGTGGGAGCTCGCGAAGGCGATCAAGGCCGCGCGCGTGGCGCGCGCGACAGCTGACCGAGCTGCGACGCGCGCCGTCCGATCGGCGGTCGCCCGGTCCTGCGCTATTTCGACGGTGCGCGCGCGCACGTGCGCGACGAGCCCGCGAGTCGACGCGTCGGCGTCGTCGGGTAGCGCAGCTTGGTTCGATCGCCGCGACGATCGGACCTGCGAGCGTCTTGCCGAGCTCGACGCCGAACTGATCGAACGGGTTGATGCCGAAGAGCACCGCTTCGACGAACGTGCCGATGCTCGTAGAGCGCGAGCAGCTGGCCCAGCCGGTAGGCGTTGAGCTCCGGCATCAGGATCGTCGTCGATGCGCGGTTTCCGGGACACACGCGCGCGGCGACCGCGGCGTCGAGCGCGCGGCGTCGAGTCTTTTCCCGTCGAGCTCGGCGCGAACCGTATCGCGCGCTTCGTCCGACGAGCAACGCCTGCGCCTGCGCGAGCGCATTGGCGATCAGCAGCGTCTGCTGGTTCGCGAGCGGATGTGCGGCGCGCACCGGGCACGATGAACTCGACCGGCGCCTCGCGCGTGCCCTGGTGCAGCCACTGGAAGAACGCGTGCTGCGCATTGGTCCCGCACTCGCCCCACAACGCGGGCGGTCGTCGGGTCGGCGTCGACGCGCCGCCGTCGCGCGCGACGCGCTTGCCGTTGCTTTCGAGCACCAGCTGCTGCAGATAGGCCGGCAGGCGAAAGAGCGTCTGCGCGTAAGGAATCACGACGCGCTCGGCGATGACGCGTGGGCGGCGTTCCACCAGCCGGCGAGACCCGAGCAGCACCGGCAAGTTGCGTTCGAGCGGCGTCGTGCGAAGTGCGCGTCGACGCTCGCCGCGCCGGCGAGCAGATCGGCAAAGCGCTCCCAGCCGAGCTTGAGCGCGATCGGCAGGCCCGGCGGGCGACCACAGCGAATAGCGGCCGCCGACCCAGTCCCACAGCGGGAAGATGTCCGGTGCGTCGCGACGCCGAACGCCTGCGCGGCGGCGAGCTGTTTCCGGTCACCGCGAGGAAGTGCGCGCTGACGCCCGCGCCAGTGCCCAAGCGTGCCGCGAGCCACGCCTTCGCGCTCGCCGCGTTCGCAAGCGTCTCCCGCGTCGTGAACGATTTCGACGTCGACGATGAAGAGCGTCGTCGCGGGATCGAGCGGCTCGAGCGCGCGCTGACGGTGCTCCGGATCGACATTGGCGACGAACGAGACGTCGACGCCGTGACGTGGCGTCCCGAACCGGCGGCGCGTGCCGGGCGGCGGCGCGAGCGCCGCGCAGACGAGCAGCGGCCTGAGGTCCGAGCCGCCGATGCCCAGGTTGACGACCGAGCGGATGGGACGGCCCGTCGCGCCGACGCGCAGACCGCCGCGGATCTGCGCGGTGAGCGTCTTCATCCGCGCCTGCGCCGCGCGAACGTCGGCGATGACGTCGCGGCCGTCGACGACGAGCGGCGTGTCGCCCGGCTGCCGCAGCGCCGTGTGCAGCGCGGGGCGGCGCTCGACTGGTTGACCTTTTCGCCGGCGAAGAGCGCCGCGATCCACCCAGGCAAGCCGACCGCTGCGGCGTGCGCAACGAGCAGTGGCAGCGTCATCGTGACCGAGGCGCTCCTTCGACAAGTCGACGAGCCAGTCGTCCCAGGCAAACGACAGCCGCGCGAAGCGCTCGGATCTGCTCGCGAACAGATCGGCGAGCGTGCGCCGGCGAAAGCGCGCCGGCAGTGGCCGGCGAGGTCGGCGGCAGTGCGGATCGGGCGTCGGATTCATCGGCATCGGAAGCGAACAAACGAACAATATCGCGCGCGCCAGCGGCGCGGCGCACACGTCGCAGCATAGTCGATTGCGCGTGTTGCAAAACAACGCCATACGGAAAGGTTCAGGCGCTGCGCTCGGCAGGAACCGTGATGAGGCGTGCGCCGCCGCGGGCGCAGCGCTCCGAAACCAATTCGGCACGGGCAACTGCGAAGTGCGACGGTTATAATCGCCGCAGTCCCATGCGCATCCTGCTTTCCAACGACGACGGCTACTTCGCTCCGGGCCTCGAGCGGCTCGCCGCCGCGCTGGCGCCGCGCGCCGAGATCACCGTCGTCGCGCCCGAAGCGCGACCGCAGCGGCGCGTCGAACTCGCTGACGCTCGATCGGCCGCTCACCGTGCGCCGCGCGCCGAACGGCTTCCTGTTCGTCAACGGCACGCCGACCGACTGCGTGCATCTCGCGGTCACCGGTCTGCTCGATCGAGCTGCCCGACATCGTGATCTCGGGCATCAACCTCGGCGCGAACATGGGCGACGACACGATCTACTCGGGCACGGTGGCCGCGGCGACCGAGGGCTACCTGCTCGGCATCCCGTCGATCGCGATCTCGCTCGCGTCGAAGGCCGGCGACGCATTTCGAGACCGCGCGCAGCCGTCGCGCTCGAGCTGGTCGCAGCGCCACGCGCGCGCCGCTCGGCGCGCGCGGCTGCTCAACGTCAACGTGCCGGACGTGCCGCGGGCGACGCTCAAGGGCTACCGGATCACGCGGCTCGGCCGCCGGCACAAGGCGGAGGACGTCGATCGAGACGACAGAACCCGCGCGGCGAGACCGTGTACTGGGTCGGCGCCGCGGGCGCCGCGGCCGACGCGGGCGAAGGCACCGACTTCCACGCGGTCGAGCGCGGGTACGCGTCGGTCACGCCGCTGCAGATCGACCTCACGCACCGCGACCAGATGGCGCGCGGTCGCGGACTGGCTCGAGCGGCGTAGACGCGCGATCGCGCGATCGGGACGGAGCGACGATGGCGACATCGGCGAGAGGATGTCCGGCATCGGCATGACGTCGACGCGCACGCGACGCGGATGGTCGAGCGGCTGCGCGAGCAGGGCATCCGCGACGAGGTCGTGCTCGGCGGCGATGAACGCGGTGCCGCGCCACATCTTCGTCGACGAGGCGCTCGCGATCCGCGCCTACGACGACAGCGCCGCTGCCGATCGGTCAGCGGCCAGACGATCTCGCAGCCGTGGGTCGTCGCGCGGATGACCGAGCTTGCGCGCGCCGGCGCGCGCGCTCGAGCGCGTGCTCGAGATCGGCACCGGCTGCGGCTACCAGACCGGCGGTGCTCGCGCAGATCGCGGACGAGGTCTACACGGTCGAGCGCATCCGGCGCGCTCGTCGCGAAGGCGCGACGCAACCTGCAGGCGCTCAAGGTGAAGAACGTGCGGCTGATGCACGGCGACGGCACCGCCGACCTCGGCGAGGACCTCGCAGTGCGACGCGATCGTCGTCACCGCGGGAGCGACGCACGTTCCGACCGGTGCTGCTCGAATACCTCGAAGCCCGGTGGACGGATGGTGTTACCGCTCGCGCAACGCGGACGAGCAGGGCGATGGCGTTCAGCGCCTCACCGTGATCGAAGGCGACGCCGGCCGGTTATCGTGAGCAGACGTTCGATGCGGTAAGATTCGTTCCGCTGCTCTCCGGGCTCGCGTAGATCGCGCAGCGTTCCTGTTCCGATGCCGCCGCCCGCGCTCGTCTCCACGATTCCGCGCCGCTCGTCGACGCGCACTCGCTCGCATCGCGGCGCTCGTCGCTTGCTCGCCTGCCATGCGCCGGCGTGCGCGTCGCGCGGACGGGCGCTCGCATCGCCAAGCGCGCCGCGCCGCGCAGCGCCGCGCCTGGCCGGCACCGGTGCCCAGCCTGCCGCTGACCGAGCGAAGCCGAGGCGACCGCACGACCTACACGGTCAAGCGCGGCGATACGCTGCGACGAATCGCGCTGCGACCACGGTCTCGACTATCGCGAGCTCGCCGCGCTGGAACAACATCGAGAACGTCAACCGTGATTCGCGTCGGCCAGGTGTTGCGCGTGCGCGCCCCGGGAGATCGGCTGCGACCGCCGAGCGCGACGGGCGTGCAGACGATGCCGCTGCGATCGGCGCCGCCGGTGCAGGCGGGCGACGGCACCGCACCCGCGCCTCGCCGTCGCGCCGCCGGTCCGTGCCGGGTGCGCGACGCCGAGACCTGACAGAGACGCAGCCGAGAGCGGTCAAGGAACCGTATTCGGAACAGGCGCTGCGCGACGTCCAGCGCGCTCGGCGCAGCCGGCGCGCCGCACCCGCGCCGCCGCGGCGCCGGACGAGTCGTCGCTCGCCGCCCGGTTGCCGCCGGAAGCCCGAGCCGAAGTCGCGCCGAAGCCCGCGATCGTCGCCCGACCGACGACGGCGACAAGCTCGATTGGGCGTGGCCCGCGAAGGGCAAGATCGTCGCCGGATTCTCCGGAGGCGACGAGCCTCAAGGGCATCGACATCGCGGGCAACGCGGGGCAGCCGGTGATGGCCAGCGCCGCGGGCAAGGTCGTCTATGCGCGGCAGCCGGCTTGCGCGGCTACGGCAAGCTCATCATCATCAAGCACAACAACACCTACCTGTCCGCGTACGCGCACAACCGCGACATCCTCGTCAAGGAAGGGCAGCAGGTCGCGCAGAGGCCAGAAGATCGCGGAGATGGGCAATACCGACACCGACCAGGTCAAGCTGCACTTCGAGATTCGCCGGCAGGGCAAGCCGGTCGATCCCGCTCGCGATACTCCGCCGCCTGCATGACGACGCGCGCCGGCGCGCCGCGACGACGCTGACCTCGACGCTCCCCGGGCGTCGAGCCCGCGGACGGAGGCAGCGTGCCGACCGGCGAACGCCGACGGTCGACGACGCGACGTCGACGCGGCCGGAGCCGGATCGCTGCACGCAGGGAGCTGCCGCTGCCCGAGCCGCGCCGGCATCTCGGCGCCGACATCGTCAACGATGTCACGCAGATCTACCTGAACGAGATCGGCCAGCACCCGCTGCTCACGGCCGACGAGGAGCTCTCGCTCGCACGGGCGATGACCAGCGGGCGACTTCGCGGCGCGGCAGCAGCTGATCGAGCACAACCTCCGGCTCGTCGTCAGCATCGCGAAGCACTACACGAATCGCGGCCTCGCGCTGCCCGACCTGATCGAGGAAGGCAACCTCGGCCTGATCCATGCGCTCGAGAAGTTCGACCCCGAGCGCGGCTTTCGCTTCACGACCTACGCGACGTGGTGGATCCGGCAGGCGGTCGAGCGCGCGATCATGAACCAGTCGCGGACGATCCGCCTGCCCGCGCACGTCGTCAAGGAGCTGAACGTCGTGCTGCGCGCGCTGCGCCACCTCGAGATGCACGGACAGCCGGAGGGCGCGACGCCACGCTCGAGGACGTCGCGCACCTGCTCGACAAGCCGATCGAGCAGGTGCGCCGCGTGCTGCGGCTACAACGAGCGCATGACGCGTCGCTCGACGCGCCGCTCGATCGCGACGCCGGCATGTCGATCGGCGACGGCATCGCCGACGAAACGCGCGCTGCGCCCGAGCTCGTGCTGCACAACGCGGAGATCGAAGGCCTGGGTGCGCGCTGTGGCTCGCCGAGCTCAACGAGCGCCAGCGCACCGTGATCGAGCGGCGCTATGGGCTGCAACGGCCGCGACGTCGCGACGCTCGAGGAGCTCGCCGCGCGAGATCGGCGTCACGCGCGAGCGCGTCCGCGCAGATCCAGGCCGAGGCGCTCGACAAGTTGCGCGAGCGCCTCGAAACGCAGGCGCGGTCTGGACCGCGAGGCGCTGCTCTGTGACGCGCGACGCGTCGCGGCCGCGGCTCCCGGTGCGCCGCGCACGCGCGCGCGGCGCGATCCGCGGAAGGCAGATCGAGCGCGCGCTTCAGACGCCACAGCGCCGACGCCCGCTCGAGCGTCGTGTCGGCGTGCGCGGCCGACCGGCCCGTAGCGCAGCGCCGCGTACGAGTCGCCGATGATGCGCGAACGCGCCGGCTGAACTGCGGCCAGCGCGTCGCGGCGCGCGCCGGCGTAAGTCGACCGGTCCCTCGTGCGGCAGCGCGGCAATCCGGCGCGCGCGAGCCGCGCGCACATCGACGTCCCAAAGCGCGCGTGCGCGATCCTGCGCGGCGGCGGCGCCACGCGAGCCAGCCGAGCATCGCGCCGACCCACGACCGCGGCGATCGCGATGACGATGGCGGTGATCTGCCACGGCGCCAGCACGATCGAGCTTCCATTCGCGCCACAGCGCGCGCTGCCGGTCGAAATTGAAGCCGATCGACGTTGCGGCGCCAGTCGTGGTTGATCGCATCCCACGACGAGCTGGAAGCTCTTGAGGAAGCCGAGTCGTCGAGGCGCGCGAGCATCGGGATCGGATCGCTCGCCGGCACCGCGCCGCCCAGCCCGATCTGGATCCGCGACGGCGCGATCGCGGCCGTCGGATCGAAGCGGCGCCATTGCCCGCCGATCGAGCGCCTCGGCCCACGCGTGCGCGTCGCGACTGGCGCACGATCATGTAGCCGCCGTTCGGATTGATCGTCGCCGCCCTGGTAGCCGGTGACGACGCGCGCCGGGATGCCGGCCGCGCGCAGCAGCACGACGAAGGCGCTCGCGTAGTGCTCGCAGAAGCCGCGGCGCGTGTCGAACAGGAAGCCGTCCACCGGATCGTCGCCGAGCAGCGGCGGCGCCAAGCGTGTAGAAGAACGACTGCTTGTTGAAGCATGGCGAGCACGGCGTCGATGTAGCCGGCGTCGTCCGGGATGCGCTCGCCGCAGCTCGCGCGCGAACGCGCGGGTCCGCGGATTCGCAGTCGTCCCGCCGTCGCGGCAATTCGCAGGTTCTCCGTCGATCTCGCGTTCGAGGTCGGCCCGCCGTCGCCGGATAGGCGCTGCGCAGGTTCGACGTCTGCTGGTAGCGCAGCGGCTGCGTGACCGGCGATGCGCGCGATGATCTGCTGGTCGCGCGTGCAGCACGCGCATTGGCGTCGGTGTCGAAGCGCCATCGTCCGAGTCCGGCGGTCACTTGCGGGAGGCTCGCGGGCAGGTCGAGCGCGAACAGCCACGGCTTCCAGTGCGGCTCGAGCGTGACGGTGTAGATCGACGGGCGCGCCGTCAGGCCGCGTGAACGCGCCGACGGCCGCTGCGGTCGCCATCGTCCATTCGCGGCCGTCGAAGCGCGACAGCACCGGCCCGCGCCAGTAGCGCAGCCACGGCGGCGGAACCGGCGCCCTCGAAGTCGACGCGAAACGCGACACGCGTCGGACAGCGACAGCTCGCTGATCACGCCCGGCGCCATGTGATCGGACAGGCCCGAGCTCGCGGCGTGGTCGGCGGGCACGCCCCACAGCGGGCCGGCGATGCGCGGGAAGAGCACGAACAGCAGCGTCGCGGCGAGCGGAATGCCTCTGCGCGAACATCCTGAGCGTGGCGGCGAGCGGCGTGCGCCATCCGCCCGGCGGCGGCGGGAGCCCGTCCGGACGGGCGAGCGCCTGCAGCGACGCGCGCCGATCAGCACGCACCGCCGGGAACGGCGAGCGCCGCGGCGAGCAGCGACTGGCTGTAGAAGAACGGCGTGACGATCAGCAGGCACGCGAGGCAGACGATCAGCGTTCCGTCGCGCGCGTTGCGCGTCTCGAGGAACTTGATGCCGATCAGCGCGAACAGGAACGCGACGCACGGATCGCGGCCGATGAAATAGCCGAGCGAGTGGCGGATCGCGACCGCCGTCACGAGCGCGAGGAGCCCGAGCATCCACGAGCGGATGATCTGCGGCGCGGGATCGCGGTTCTTCACGCTGCGCGCGACGAGCAGCAGAAGCGCAGGCCGACCAGCATCGTGCCGAGGCAGCGCCACCCACACCGGCACGTAGCCGAGCATCGGCAGCTGCGTGGCGAGCAGCAGCGCGCCCAGCCAGCGGATCTGCGACGGCGACAGCGTGACGACGCGCGCCGGCCCGGGCGGCGCGCGGCGCTGCTTCGTCGGAGTGCAGCCAGTCGTCATTGCGCGCGTTCCGGCATCAGCGCGAGCGCGGTGAGCGCGGCGCGCCGATGATCGCGTCCCTGCCCCGTCGGCGAGCGCGATGCCCGGCGCGGTCAGGCGGAACGGCCGCGCCGCGCGCTCGGCGGCGAGCACCCATGCGGTCAACCTCGCGATGCGCACCTTCGGGTCGAGGCTTCGGCGGCAGCGCGTCCCAGTTGAGATGGACCGGACCGCCGCCGCCGCCGCCCTCGAATTGCTTCGTGTGCCATCCGATTCCGCGCGCGACGGCTTTCCACGCGACGCGCTGCATCGGATCGCCGGGCTGATAGGCGCGCAGGCCGGCGAGATCGCCGTGATCGCTGCGCGACGTCGCAGAGATCGTCCTGTCCGGCAGCGCCGGACGGAAGCGGCGGCGGGCGCGACTTCGGGCGTCGGGGAACGCGATGCCGGCCAGCGGAAAGTGCACGTACGCCCAGCCCTGCCACAGCCCGAGCGGATAGTCGGAGGAGAGCGTGATGCGACCGAGCACGATGCGTCCGCGGCGCGGCGTCAGCAGCTCGAGCGCGACCGGCAGCGCGGAGTCCGGCACGACGTCGACGGTCACCGGGAAGCAGCCGCGCGCCGACGAGCGTGATCGCATAGCGCGGCGTCGCGCCGCCCGCGAGCCCCAGCGTGAACGGCATCACGCTGCCCGCGAACGTCTCGCCCGCGGCGAGCGGCCGCAAGCTCGATGCCGGCGAGGTTGCGAAACGTGTGGATCAGCGATGCGGCGACGAGCCCCGCCAGCAGGAACGTCGTTGCGAAGCCCAGCGACAGCGAGTAGTTGAGCGACGTGAGCGAGCGTCATCGCGAGGGTGGCGAGGAACGCGATCGCCGCGCTTCGTCGGCAGGATGTAGATGCGGCGGTGCCGCAGCGTCACCGGATCGCGGTCCGCCGGCGCGTGCCGGAACAGGCGCTGCCGGTAGGTCTCGCGCAACGAGCCGGCGCTGCGGCCGGAGCGGTGGCGGTCGTCGATGCGCGCATCGGCGGGATCTCCGTCGACGGAGCGGATCGCGGCGTCTGACGCGCGCGCGACTCCGCGCCCTCGCTGTCGATCAGGGAATCGCGACGGTGCGCAAGCGAGCGCCTGCGCCTGCAGCGCGCCGGCGCGCGCGCCACCGGCGAGCCGATGGCCGGCCACCGAGCGGAAACACCGCCTGGACGTCTTCGGGAAGCGCCATCGGGCGTCCGGACAGCATCGCCCAGGCGCGCGCCGCGGCGAGCAGCAGCAGAGCCGGCGCGAGGCGACAGGCCCCGCCGCGCGCCGGCGTCGGCGCCGCTGCCGACGTTGCCGCGCGTGGCGGCCGAGCAGCGCCTGCACGTAGTCGAGCAGCGCCGGCGCGACGTGCACGGCGCCGCGCTTCGCGCTGCCATTCGAGAAGCGTCGGCGGATCGGCGAGCGGCGGAAGGCGTCGGCGATTTGCGCGCGCCGGTCGCCGCCGGTGAGCAGCTCGCGCTCGGCGGCGGGGTCGGGATAGCCGATTTCGATCGCCATCAGGAAGCGGTCGAGCTGCGACTCCGGCAGCGGGTAGGCGCCGATCTGCTCGACCGGGTTCTGCGTGGCGATCACGAAGAACGGATCGGGCAGCCGGCGCGTCTCGCCGTCCTGCGAGACCTGCCGCTCCTCCATCGCCTCCATCAGCGCGCTTTGCGTCTTCGGCGGCGCGCGGTTGATTTCGTCGGCGAGCACCACCGAGTGGAAGATCGGTCCGGGATGGAAGCGGAACGACTGCGCGTGCTCGGTGTCGAAGATCGACACGCCGAGCACGTCGGCGGGCAGCAGGTCGCTCGTGAACTGCACCCGCGCGTACTTGAGGCCGAGCGTGGTCGCGAGCGCCTGCGCGAGCGTCGACTTGCCGACGCCGGGAATGTCCTCGATCAGCAGATGGCCGCGGGCGAGCAGGCAGGCGAGCGCGAGCTTCAGCGGCATCGCGCTTGCCGACGACGATTGCGGTCGAGCTGGGCCAGCACGGCCGACAAGCGCTGGGTGATGCGGGTCGTTGGTCTGGCTCAGGGGGCGGACGGTCATGGCCTTTTCCGTGTCGTGAGTGCCGCACAGGGGCACATTAGCTTGTTATCCCGGACTGGTCATCCCTGGCACGCGCGGGCTACACTCCGCCCGTCGGGGTGCGCTCGCCGTTCGGCGTACGCGTCCCGGACAGGGTTGAGCCCCCTTGTCGCCGCGATTCATCGAAGCAAACGCCGTGCCCACCGCCTACATAACGCATCCGTCGTTCCTGCTGCACGAGATGGGGCCCTACCATCCCGAGTGTCCGGACCGGTTGACCGCCATCGGCGATCGCGCTGATCAGCGCGGGGCTCGACGCCTATCTGCGACACTATTCGGCGCCCGCGGCCACCGTGCGAGCAGCTCGGGCCGCGTCCACAGCCGCGACTACATCGCGATGATCGAGGCCGAAAGCCCGATCGACCGGCTGCACTTCCTCGATCCCGACACGGCGATGAATCCGCATTCGCTGGCCGCCGCACGGCATGCAGCCGGCGCACGTCGTGCTCGCGACCGAGCTCCGTGCTGTCCGGCGAATGCCGGAACGCGTTCTGTGCGGTGCGTCCGCCGGGCCATCATGCGGAGCGCGACCGGGCGATGGGGTTCTGCCTGTTCAACAACGTCGCCGTCGGCGCTGCGCATGCGCTGGCGCACGGCCTCGAGCGCGTGGCGGTCGTCGATTTCGACGTCCATCACGGCAACGGCACCGAGGTCGATGTTCTCCGACGATCCGCGCGTTCTGATGGTTTCGACGTTCCAGCATCCGCTGTATCCGTATTGCGGGCTCGACAATCCCGCGCCGAACATGGTCAACATCCCGCTGTCCGCGGGCACGGGCGGCGCCGGGTTCCGCAAAGCGGTGACCGAGCACTGGATGCCGGCGATCGAGCGGCACCGGCCCGAGATGCTCTTCGTTTCGGCGGGCTTCGACGCGCATCGCGAGGACCCGCTCGCCGGGCTGAAGCTCGTCGACGACGATTACGCGTGGGTCACGCGCGAAATGATCGGCGCCGCCGCGCGCGCACGCGAAGGGCCGCATCGTCTCGACGCTGGAAGGCGGCTACGCGCTCTCGGCGCTGGGCCGCAGCGCCGCGCGAGCACGTGCGCGAGCTCGATCGCGGCCTAGACCTGACACACGTCGAGGAGCGAGGTTGGAGCGACGCGAATTCTGCTCGGGACCTGCGCCGCGCTGTCGGGCGCCGCGCGGCCTGCCGGCATCGTCGGCGTGGGCGGACACGGCGCCGCGCTGCTGCGACAGCGCGACGCTCGTCGACTCGGCACGGCGCGCCGCTTCGCGTGCGCGACGGTCGCCGACGAGACCAACTACGTGTTCCAGTATCCGTTCGCCGGCACGCCGTGCTTTCTTCTCAAGCTCGGTCGCCCGGTCGAGGCGACGGCGACGCCTGCAGGCGCGAGGACGGATCGACGTACGAGTGGCGCGGCGGCGTCGGGCCGGCGCCGCTCGATCGTCGCGTTTTCGGCGATTTGCGCGCACAAGCTCGCGTATCCGACGCGCGACGTCTCGTTCATCCGCTACCAGCGGCAGCCCTCGACGAACTCCGTCGCGCCAGGCGCATCCATTGCTGCGCCGAGCACAGCGTCTACGATCCGGCCTCGGGAGCGCGCGTCGTTTCGGGCCCGGCGCCGCAGCCGCTCGCGCGCGATCCTCCTCGAGTACGACGCGGCGCAGGACACGCTTGCCGCCGTCGGCACGCTCGGCGCCGAGCAGTTCGACGCGTTCTTCCGCAAATACGAATTCAAGCTCGCGATGGAGTACGGCGAGGGCAAGGCGCGGCGGCCGGTCGGAGGACGACGGTCGTCAGGAGCTCGCGCAGTATTGCCGCCAGACGATCCAGTGCTGACGAGCGCACCGACTCCGCGATCGTCGTCACCGATCTCGCCAAAGTCCTACGGCGCCGTCGAGGCGGTCAAGGGCATTTCATTCGCGGTGCGCGCGGGCACGACGACCGCGCTGCTCGGCGGCAACGGCGCCGGCAAGACGACCACGCTGTCGATGCTGCTCGGCGTGCTGACGCCGACGCGCCGGGCGCGATCACGGTGCTGGGCGAGGACATGCCCGCGCACCGCCACCGCGTGCTGCCGCGGATGAACTTCACGTCGCCGTACGTCGATCTGCCGAAGCGGCCTGACCGTCGCGCAGAACCTCGCCGTGTTCGCCGACCTCTACGGCGTTGCGCGCGCCCGCGCGAGCGCATCGCCGAGGTCGCCGAGGACTGCGATCTCGTCGAGCTGCTGAAGCGGCCGTACGGCAGCCTGTCGGCCGGGCAGCGCACGCGCGTCTCGCTCGCAAAGGCGCGTGCTGAACGAGCCCGACGTGCTGCTGCTCGACGAGCCGACCGCGTCGCTCGATCCCGACATCGGCGACCGCATGCGCACGTATCTCGAGCGACTACCAGCGCCGCACCGGCTGCACGATGCTGCTCGCGCATCGCACAACATGGGCGAGGTCGAGCGGATGTGCGACGACGTGATCATGCTGCGCGCGGGCGTCGTCGTCGACCAGGGCTCGCCGCAGGAGCTCATCGCGCGCTACGGCCGCGACGAACATGGAGGAGGTGTTCCTCGACGTCGCGCGCGGTCGCGGACGAGGCGCCGCCGGCGGCGCCGCGAGGAGACGCACGCGTGACGCGCGTGCACGCGCGATCGTCACGCGTCGCACACCGGCGCGCCGCGTCGCTGCGGCGCATGCGGCGCGCTGCTGCCGTCGGCACGCGCTATCTGCTCCTGCAAGTCGTGGACGCGCATCGTGTCGATGGCGTACTACCCGACGGTCGACGATGGTCGCTGTGGGCGTTCCTCACGCTCTACCTCGCGCCGACCAACAATTTCCTGCGCGACGCGCCAGGCTTCTTCATCGGCGCCGTGCTGCTGTGGGACGTGCTGTTTCGCGGCCAGCTCGGCGTGTCGCTGACGTTCATCGAGGAGATCTACTCGCGCAACCTCGGCAACCTGTTCGTCGTCGCCGCTGACGCTGCCGGAGTACATCGCCGGGCCAGCTCACGATCAGCGTCCTGCGCGCGCTGATCGGCGTCGGCGGCGCGTGCCTGTTCGCGTTTCTCGTCTTCCACTACTCGATCTTCTCGATCGGGCTTCCGCTCGCCGCGTTCTTCGCGAATCTCGTCGTATTCGGCTGGGGAATCGGCCTCGCTGATGTCGGGAGTGATCCTGCGCCTGGGGCTCGGCGCCGAGGAGCTCGCGTGGGCAGCGGTGTTCATCATCGCGCCGATATCCAGGCGTCTACTATCCCGATCGGCGTGCTGCCGCACGTGGATGCAGGCGGTCGCGTGGAGCATCCCGTCGTCGCACGTGTTCGAAGGGATGCGCTCGGTGCTGATCAAGGCGTCTTCCGCTGGGACCACTTCTGGGTGGCGAGCGCGCTCAACGTCGTCTACCTGGCGCTTGGCGCCGCGGTGTTTGCGTGGTCGATGCGCGATGCCCGCGATCGCGGCACGCTGCTGCAGATGGGGGAATGACGAAGGCAGGAGGGAGCCTCGAGGCGGATCTGCCCGCCTCACGCTCGCGCACTACGAGCGACGCGCCGACGCTTTCTGGGAAGGCACGCGCGGTCACGACGTCAGCAGAACATCGCAGCGCTGCTCGATCACATTCGCGGCGAAGCCGCCGTTCACGATCCTCGATTTCGGCTGCGGGCCGGGCCGCGATCTCAGCGACGTTCGCGGCGCTCGGGCACGTCGCCGATCGGTCTCGAAGGCGCGACCGCGGTTTGCCGAGATGGCGCGCGCGTACAGCGGCTGCGAGGTGTGGCAGCAGGATTTTCTGCGGCTCGACCTGCCCGCGAGGCCGCTTCGACGGCGTGTTCGCGAACGCCGCGCTGTTCCACGTCCCGCGCAGCGAGCTGCCGCGCGTTCTGCGCGAGCTGCACGCGGCGCTTCGCGACCGGACGGCGTGCTCTTCAGCTCGAATCCGCACGGCAGCGAACGAGGAGGGCTGGAGCCGCGAGCCGCTACGGCGTCTATCACGATCCCGAAATCTGGCGTCGCTACTGGCCGACGCCGGATTCGATCAGCCGCGTACTATCGGCCGGCCGGCCTGCCGCGCGAGCAGCAGCCGTGGCTGCGACCGTGTGGCAGATTTAGCGGCCAACCCTTCCATCCGGTCCGACGGTGAGTCCGAGGACGAACTATGTGAGCCACCGTTTGATCTCGGTCGTAGACTTCCCGTTCGGCTGAGCAAATCGAGGTGGTTGGTGCCATAGGCCACCCACTGTCGCGACTCGTCGAACGGCAAGGCCAGCCGACGATTCGCGTGGCGGCCGAGCGCGCTGGCGAGCGGCACGATGCCGTCGCCGAGCAGCCTGCCGGAAAGGTGGCTCGCCGTTTTGCCGGTGGTGGCGCCGATGGCGAAGCACGCGACGCCTTCCGGCAGCGGCACGGCGACGCGGCGGTCGCCGCTGCGCGCGAAGCGATCGCGCTTTGTTCCAGTCTTCGTCCACCAGATTGCCGAACCGCAGATCGGTGATGCCCGCGCTGCGGATCTTGCCAATGCGAGCCAATGGCGCGGAGTACTTGCTCACGCCGAGCAGGATGTCGACCCAGTTGCCGCCGCGCTCCAGCGGCGCCCCGTGATGCGGCGTGCCGAGGAAAACGAGCTTGTCGACCCGCCGCGGCCATTCGTGGCGCGCCAGCGCGCCGTAATGGAAGGCGCTGCGGGCGACGAGCCCCCCATGCTGTGCCCGATCAGCACGAGCTCGGTCAACGGCACGGGCCAGAGACGCACCAGGGTTTCGAGCTGTTCGGCGAACGCGCGCCCGTTGGTGGAGATGTGGAGCCCGCTGTTGTAGTGCAGATAGACCGGCGTGTATCCAAGGTCGCGCGCCAGCGCGGCGCCGTGATCGTGCCGCTGTCGCTTCCACTGCAGGTCGTTCATGCACAGGCCGTGCAGCAGCACGACCAGCTTTGCCGCTGGCTTGCGGGATCGCTGCGGCCAGCGGCTCACGTTCGCCAGGCAAGGCGATGCCGCCGCGACGCAGGCACATGGTGATCGCCAGCGGGTTGTTCGATGCCGCCAGGTAGTCGCCGAGCACGCCGTTGAGCGCGGCGAGCAGCGCCTCGCGCCCCGGCCAGGTGCTGCGCTCGCCGAGCAACGGCGTCAAGGCGCGCCAGCAGGCGTGTCGAGGCCATGCCCGACGAGCCCGACCACGCCGTGGATACTCCGGTAGACCAGGCGCGTGATACCGGTCGTCCGGTCCCGCTTCGGCTTGGCGATCATTCGCGGGATGACTGGCGATGCTGGTGATGCATCGCCTCGACCAGGTCGACGACTCCGGCGATGCCGGCGATGGTCAGCTGGTTGACCCCGCGAAGATCGGCAGCGTGTACCCGGCGCTTCTTGACCATGGCCGGATCATTGTAATCGAGGCCGATCAGGTGTTCGGTGAGGGGTGGCAACCGGCAGCGCATTAGATCCGGCGACGGCGCATTAGTTGCAAGCGCCGTCCCGAACCGCGAAAGTGACTTTTAGGACTGTGATCGCAAATATGCTCAGACGATCTTACAAGGAATCGGCGCATCGTCGAATGAGTAAACAGTACACATTCGATGATAGCCATCGGCAATGATGACCGCTCTCGCTATTCGTAGCCCACACAAGCAGGAGCCAGGGACAATGATTGCCCGCGGCAGCTTTCTCTCGGTCGCGCTCCATGCAGATACTTATACCCATCAAAGACAATCCTGATGCTCGGAAAATGTCCTTCGCCTTGAATTTACAACATGGGCGCCTTGCGCAACCGTTCCACATACTTTGCCGCAGTTGGTTCGTCATAGAGCGGAGCTTAGGTACGAGCCAGCAGCGGATAATCATGATCTTCAGTTCGGCCAACGCCAGTCACAATCTCCTTTGCCATATTGATCGGTAGATTCAAACGATAGTTCATTTTCCTTGCGATCCCGTTTACGCAGGGCGGCCGCGTGACTATCCCTGGCTCTGTCGGACGCGGATCCAACCACCCCGTAGCACAGGAATGCAGGCTGTGTTCGACGACCATTTCCAGTGACCTTGATCGAGGCAGATAACGTTGAGGTCCGTCTGCGCCGCGGCGCCGCTTCGGTCTGCAAAGCCGCGACGGCCTGTTCCTGGCTCCGGAAACGTTGGTAGCCAAAAAGGCAGAGCGCCATGAGTCGACCCACGGACGGCCCACGACTTCGTATCGACTCGTGTTTGATCTCGCCCGAAGGCGCAGATCTTGAAGTGCAGGGCGCGCTTTGTTCGACGTCATTTTTGCGCGACGCCGGCGCCGGCGGAGAGCACGCATACTGCGCCGGCGACGAGCGCAGAAAGCGGGGAGCCGCGCATCTTCATGTCGATGCCTCCCTGGGGAATGCTGCAATTCCTGGTTTCGGAGCGGGCGGCGCAGTGCCCCCACCGGCGAAGCGTCGACGCAGGTCAGATCGGCGCGCACCCCGACTGTCCGGCTGACCTAGCCGAAGTTCGTGCTCTGCTCGGCTTCGCCAAAGGCCGTCAACGGCCGTGGCGTGACGCTTAGTTTCTTCAAGTCAACCGGGGCACTGCACATTGAAGTGTTCGCTGTCGGAACTCTTGGACCTCAGGTAAACAAAGAGATGGCACCACCTGGGCGGATCGAGTAATAGAGCGCACATCCTTTCCCCGCTGATGGCGTTGTAGCAGGTCAGGTTATCGATGACGAGCCCATCAAGGCCGTTGAGTGACCGCCTTGACCCTGATCGTGCGTGCGACATCGTTTCGCTGCATCATGATCAACGTGCGCCCAGATTGTATCGGGTGGCCTTCGGCTTAAATACTCTCCGTTGCCCCATGTAGCGCGAACGAGTTCGGCTGGAAGATCGATAGTTCGTAGCTCTCTCCAGTCTTCCGCCCACAACGGGCCCGTCAAGCAAACGCCCATCACCAAAGCCAATACCAGAGCCCGCGCTTTCCACCTTCAACCAAGGCCATTTCTATTGCCTCCTTCGTTCAATGCGTCGCACCAACATTGGGAAACCCGTCGCCGTAGTGCCCAAAGACTAGCAATACGTAA